>JAEEGL013967220.1_pt1 | contig 24785 bp, 27 predicted proteins | sample 9134231 | NCBI WGS metagenome assembly JAEEGL01 (sample SAMN16246548, study PRJNA631951) | gut metagenome | biome: gut microbiome; feature: rumen; material: fiber-attached | host: Bos | place: Iran: Karaj | collected 2018-10
ACTCGCCTCGCTCGGCATCGCCATCCGCTTCGGGCGGACCGTCGCCGCGTTTGAGGAGCGCCCCGACGCGGTGGACGTCGTCCTCGACGACGGCTCGCGCCTCGCCGCCGACCTCGCCATCGTCTGCACAGGCGTCCGCCCGCGCTCCGAGCTTGCCGCCGCCACGGGGCTTGAGCTCGGCCCGCGCGGGCATGTCGTCGTCGACGAATCCCTTCGCACCTCCGATCCAGACATCTACGCCGCGGGCGACGTCATCGAGGTTACCGAGCCCGTTCTCGGTGGCCGCACCGCCATCGCCCTCGCCGGCCCCGCGAACAAGCAGGGGCGCATCGCGGCCGACAACATCGCCGGAGGCTCCTCCGTCTACCGCGGCACCTTCGGCGCGAGCATCGTCAAGGTCGGATCGCTCGCCGCGGGCGGCGTCGGCCTCACCGAGGCGCGCCTCCGCGCCCTCGGCCGCCCGTACCGCAAGATCTACATCCACCCGTCCTCCGGGGCAGGCTACTACCCCGGCGCCGCGAGGCTCGACCTGAAGCTCCTGTTCGGCGACGACGGAGCGATCTACGGCGCGCAGATTGTCGGCGCCAAGGGCGTCGACAAGCGCATCGACACGTTGGCGCAGGCGATGCGCAACGGACTTCGCGCGCCGCAGCTCGGCGAGCTCGAGCTCGCCTACGCGCCGCCGTTCAGCTCTGCCAAGGATCCCGTGAACTTCCTTGGCTTCGTCGCCGAGAACGTCCTCACAGGCAAGAGCGACGTCGTCCACGCAGACGCTCTGCCGCCTGACGCGCTCGTCCTCGACGTGCGCGAGCCGGCTGAACACGAGCTCGGCCATGTCCCCGATGCGCTCAACATTCCCCTCGGGACCCTTCGTGCCCGTCTTGGCGAGCTCGACCGCTCGCGGCTCATCGTCACCTGCTGCCAGGTCGGCCTGCGCGGCTACCTCGCCGAGCGCATCCTCAAGCAGAACGGCTTCCGCGCCGCCAATCTCTCCGGAGGCTGGCTCACCTGGCGGATGTTCCTCCCCGATCCGCTTCCCGAAATGCCCGCGGCGGCTCCCTCCACCACCGGAGGTTCGCGAGCGGAGCCCCCGGCCGGTGCGCCTCCTGCCACGCTGGCGCCCCTTGATGTGCGCTCGCTTCCGTGCCCCGGCCCCGTCGTGAAGCTCAATGGAAAACAGGGGACAGACTCCTGATTTCTGCGGCTCTTCATGCCGCACCCCTGCCGCATGGTGCCTCTCAAAGAGTCTATTAAACACCGTGAAATGCTTACAAATTTCAATTTCGTAAGCATATTTTCTGGAAACAGTGATGTCATCACTACGTTGGGAAACCCAAAGCGCCATCAAGGCACTGGGCGGGCGACTGTATTCCCACGAGCTGATGGACACGCTGTTCATGCTTCCCTACTGCCGGATTCGGAATCTCGTCGAATCCGGCGTTGCGAAGCAGCAGACTGCCGGCCGGTACCTCCACGTGCTCGCCGAAGCCGGCATCCTGCGCGAGATTCCATCCGGCCGCGAAAAGCTCTACCTGAACCATCGGCTCATGCGGGTGCTTTGCGACGGGGCCGAGACAGGGGAGCCATTCCCGGAGGCGAAATGGGGCCGAACCTGCGAAAAATTTCAAAAAAAATTTTCATAAAAATTTCATGTTGACCCTCCACCCCCCGATGTGGTAGACTGCCGCTTTCCCAGTCCAAGGAGAACCACCATGAAAGTGCGTAGTTCAGTCAAAAGAATCTGCGAGCACTGCAAGATTGTGCGTCGCCGCGGCATCGTCCGCGTCATCTGCACGAACCCCCGCCACAAGCAGCGGCAGGGCTAGTCAAATCAAGGAGCCACACATACCATGCCACGTTTGATGGGTGTTGACATTCCCGGCAAGAAGCGCGTCGAGTATTCGCTGCGCTACATCCACGGCATTGGGCCCGCGCGGTCCAAGCTGATTCTGGAGAAGGCCGGCATCGATCCTGGAAAGAAGGCCGACGACCTGACGACGGACGAGATCCGCCAGATCATCGGGATCATCCAGGAGAACTTCCACATCGAAGGCGACCTGCGCCGCGAAGTCGCGCAGAACATCCGCCGCCTGATCAGCACTGGAAGCTATCGCGGATCCCGCCATCGCAAGGGACTCCCCGTCCGCGGCCAGCGCACCAAGACCAACGCCCGCACCCGCAAGGGCGGCAAGCGCACGGTCAGCGCCATTCGCGACAAGGAAGCCCGCAACGCCATGAAGGCCGGGGCCTAATCTCCAGGAGAAAGCATGAGCGAAGAAGTCAAGAAACCCGCCGAAGCGGAGGCGCCCGCCGCCGCCGAGGAGAAGAAGAACGCCCTCTCCGAAGCCCAGGCGATCATCATGGGCGACATGGCCACCGAGGCCGCGGACGAAGGCAAGTCCAAGCGCAAGGCCTCGAAGTCCATTCCGGCCGGCATCGCCCACATCACCGCCTCGTTCAACAACACGAGCTGCTCGATTACCGATGTCCGCGGGAACGTCATCTCGTGGAGCTCCGCCGGCCGCGCCGGCTTCAAGGGCTCCCGCAAGAGCACCGCGTTCGCCGGCACCATGGTCGCGCAGGACGCCGCCAAGCAGGCCATCGCCAAGGGCATGCACGAGGTCGAGGTCCGCGTGCAGGGCGTTGGCGCCGGCCGCGAGTCCGCCGTCCGCGCCATCGCCACCGCCGGCATGGCCATCAGCATGATCAAGGACATCACCCCGGTGGCCCACAACGGATGCCGCCAGCGCAAGAGAAGGAGGGTCTAACCATGGGACGCTACACAGGTCCAGTTTGCCGTCAGTGCCGTCGCGAGATGACGAAGCTCTTCCTCAAGGGAGCCCGTTGCTTCTCCGAGAAGTGCCCGATTGACAAGGGCATGCCCATCCCCGGCCAGCACGGTGGCGCCCGCCGCCCCCGCAAGATGTCCGACTACGGCGCCCAGCTGCGCGAAAAGCAGAAGATGCGCCGCACGTACGGTCTGCAGGAGGGGCAGTTCCGCCTCGTCTACGACCGCGCCATCCGCGCCAAGGGCGTCACCGGCACCATCATGCTCCAGAACCTCGAAATGAGGCTCGACAACGTGATCTACCGCATGGGCTTCGCCATGTCGCGCGCCGCCGCCCGCCAGTTCGTCCGGCACAACCACGTCCAGATCAACGGGCACAAGGCCAACATCCCCTCCATGCTCGTCAAGCCGGGCGACATCGTGAGCATCCGCGACCGCGAGAAGAGCAAGACCCTCGCCGGCACCGCCTACGCGAGCATCTCCAACCGCCAGATGCCCGAATGGATCAACGTCGACGCGAAGAACCTCCGCGGCGAGATCCTCTCCGTCCCGACCCGCGACCAGATCGCCCCGTCCGTCGACGAGCAGCTCGTCGTCGAACTCTACTCGCGCTAGCCGCCGGTTTCGGCGAAGTCTCCCCCAGCCTGTCCGCCGCCTTCCCCGCGGAAGTCGGCGCCCTTTGGAAAGGAAGGTTTCACTATGCCCATCAGAGTCAGTAAGTTAGTCATGCCGCAGGGTCTCACGAAGGACGAGAAGACCGCGACCACGACGTTCGGCCACTACGAGGCCGAGCCGTTCGAGATCGGCTACGCGCGCACCATCGGGAACTCCCTCCGCCGCGTGCTCCTCTCCTCCATCGAGGGAATCGCCATCTCGGCCGTCAAGATCGAGGGCGCCCCGCACGAGTTCATGTCCCTGCCGGGCGTCGTCGAGGACGTGACCGACATCATCCTCGCCCTCAAGAAGGTGATTCTCAAGTCCCCGTCCGGCGCCAAGCAGATCGATCCCATTCACGTCAAGCGCGAGGGCCCCGGCTTCGTCACCGCCGGCGACCTCGCCCAGGAAGGCGCCGTCGAGGTTCTCAACCCCGACTTCCCCATCGCCACACTCGGCGAAGGCGCCGTCCTCGACATGTGGGTCCACATCTCCTCCGGCCGCGGCTTCTGCCCCGCCGAGTGGGAGGGCGGGCGCCAGAACGAGATCGGCCTGATCCCCATCGACCGCATCTACTCGCCCGTCACCCGCGTCAACTTCGACGTCTCGCACACCCGCCTCGGCGACCGCACCGACTACGAGAAGCTCGTCCTCGAGATCACCACCGACGGACGCGTGAGCGCCGACGACGCCCTCCACACCGCCGCCGCGATTCTCACGCACCAGCTGGACGTCTTCGTCAACTTCGACCAGAACACCCCGGTCATCTTCGACGACGCCCCGGTCGACAACAGCGCCGAACGCGAGGAGCTCGCCCGCAAGCTCAACATGGGCGTCAACGAGGTCGAACTGAGCGTCCGCGCCGCCAACTGCCTGAACAGCGCCAACATCAACACCGTCGGCGAGCTCGTCCTCAAGTCCGAGCCCGACATGCTGAAGTACCGCAATTTCGGCAAGAAGTCGCTCAACGAGATCAAGGACAAGCTCAACGAGCTCGGCCTCCATCTCGGCATGTCGCCCGACGTCGTCCTCCCCCTCCTCAAGAACCAGCCGGCTCCTGCCGCCCCCGCCTCCGAAGAGGAGGAAGAGGGCGAACAGCAGGAAAAAGAAGAGCCCAAGCAGTAACCATAGAAGGCATTTCCCATGCGCCACAGAGTCCACAACAAGAAACTCGGCCGCTCCGGAGCCCACCGCGAGGCCCTCGTCGCCGCGCTCGTCGTCTCCCTGATCAAGCGCCACACCATCCGCACGACGCTCGTCAAGGCCAAGATCGCCCGCCAGTCCGCGGAGAAGCTGGTCACGCTCGCCCGCAAGGGCACCATCGCCTCCCGCCGTCTGGTCGCCTCGCGCCTGCGCGACGAAGAGGCCGCGAAGCTTCTCTTCACGGAGATCGCGCCCAAGTACGTCGGCCGCCCCGGTGGCTACACCCGCGTCGTCCACGCCGGCTGCCGCCGTAGCGACGGCACTGAGATGGCCTACCTCCAGTGGGTCGACGAGCCCATGGCCGAGAAGGCCGCCGAAACGGCCCCTGCCGCCGAGGCCGCCGCCCCTGCCGAGGCCGCTCCCGCCGAAGAGGCGAAGTAAAGACCGCCGGCCTTCCGCCGGAAAAGAAAGGCTCGAACGTCCCACAGGGGCGTCCGGGCCTTTCTTTTAGTCCGAGAGTCCGAAGTCCGAAGTCCGAGAGTCCGAGAGTCCGAAGTCCGAAAGTCCGAAGTCCGAGAGTCTGTCCCCATCGGCTGGCCCGTCTGTTTCGGGCGCTGACCGGGGCAATGACCACCAGAGACACCAACCCAATTGAAACGATGGGGGAACGGGCATGATGCCCGTTCCCCCAAAAGCCAATCCTCTCGCTTCGGTTAGAACACGATGAGCGAGGTGGCGGGCTTAGGTGAGGCCGTAGTGGTGAACTCCTCGACCGTTGACCAGTCATTGTCACCCTTCACGCGAACGTAGTACGTCGTCTCGGGGGTGAGACCGGTGAAGGAATGGGAGGTGCCGGAGACCGAGGTGTTAAGCAGCAGCGAACCACCGACGGGAGCGGAGGCCAGCACCACGTCATCAAGGTAGAAGCGCTTGGAAGAACTCACAAACTTGATCTTCGCTCCGGAAACGGCTTCCGCAAAACTGATGGTGTAGGTTTGCGCCGTGGCCTGCGGTGCGATTTCCGAATCCAGCAAGCTCTCGAACTCGCCGTCATTGACGGACAGCTGAACGTCCACGGTTCCCGTGTCGGATCCGTACTTCGCGATGGAGAAGGAAAGCGTGGCACCTGCGGGGATGCTGACAGACGGGGTGATAATATGGCCATTGGCTGAGCTAGATCCAAGTTTGATGTACCCGCGGTTTTCGTACACCTTGCTACCGGTCCATCCATCCGTTTCCGTGTAGTTATCCAGCGAATCTGAAAGATCCGTTGTGCTTGCGCCGTCGAAGGCGGAGAAGTCCTCGCCGAGAATAGTATCAGAGGTTCCAGCGGAGAACTGACTGTCGGAGGCAAGCTGCAGCGTGTAGGAGGAGACGTTGTCGCAGGCGGTCCACGAGGCGCTGGCAGCAGTGTCAGTGACATCGGAGATGGTCAGTTCAGGAACCGTGACCGGGGGGGGCGTGACGATGACGGCGACCGTCGCTGAATCGGAACCTTCTGTATTGGTGGCGGTGAATGTGAACGTGAAAGTGCCGGTTGCAGATGGGGTGAAAACGAAGTAGCCGTCGTTGGGGTCAAAATCGTAGTCTCCGGAGGACGCAGTGGATGAGGGTAGCGCCAAGGTGGGGGCCGGGATGCCAGATGCCATCACGGTGAACGAAACGTCATCTCCTCCAAGTGTGGTGGAATAGCTGGCCTGCGGCACGGTGATGACGGGGACGGTGGCGGCGGGAGCGTCAGTGATAAACTCCTCTACATTGGACCAGTCGTTGTCGCCCCTCACGCGGGCATAGTAGGTTGTCTCGGGAGTGAGGCTCGCAAAGGAGTACAAGGTTCCGGAAACGGTTTCGGAACGAATAATGGAGCCGGGAACGGCGGCGGTCACCCCGGAGAGGGACAGCGTATCGATGCCGATGCCCTTGCCACTGACTGCGTAGGGCGCGGTCCAGCGGAACTGCACGGAATCCAACCCGACGCACGCCGAGGCGTCGATGGTTTTCTGAATCAGCGAAGTGCTCGATGCCGTTGCCGTCCCCACCTCCGACCAAGTGGTGCCGCCATCGGACGAGTACTCCACCTTAGCCATTCCGGAATTCCCGGAAGTCCCGCCGTACGTGCGGGCCCTGAAACCGATGGAGAGCGAGGCCATGCCCTTTGTGGAGACGGCCTGGGAAACAATGTACTCCTCGTCTGTTATGAGGACAAGATACGCAGACGATTTGGAATCTACATTGTAGGTCCAACCATCTGGCGCCGTGACGCTTGTGGCGGGGTTGCTGAACAGGGTGACATCCTCGCCTCCAGCCACATCCTCCTTGAACTGGTTGTCGGTCGCGAGCTGCAGTGTGTAGGTTGAAACGTCGTCGCAGGCGGTCCACGAGGCATCGGCCATGGTGTCGGCGACGTTGGAGATGGTCAGCTCCGGGACTGTGACCTTGACGGATACGGTGACCGTCGCTGAATCGGAACCTTCTGTGTTGGTGGCGGTAAAGACGAAGTGATAGGTTCCGGCGGTGTCAGGCTCAAAAAGGAATTCGCCGTCCTCAAACACAAAATAGGCGCCTTCGGTGCAGGTGGCGGTAATCGTGGGTACCGGAGTGCCCGTGGCGGTGACGGTGAAGTTAATATCGCTGCCACCGACTGGGGTGGAATAGCTGTTCTGCGGCACGGAGATGACCGGCGCGACGTTGCCTGCGATGGCCGTGATGGTGACGGTTGTGTTTGCAGAGGCACCGGAAGGGTCAGTGGCCGTGACGGTGATGGTGGTCGTTCCGGTGGATGACGGTGTGTAGGAAAGCGTGGAGCCGCTGATGGTTCCGGCGTCGGTCGTGTAGGTCAAGGAGTCGCCGTCTGGGTCGTTAAAAAACGTTGAGACATCGACTGTGGCCGCCACGCCAACGGACGTTGTGGCAGAGCCAGTTCCCGTGGCCACGGGGGCGGTATTGGGTGGCTCGTAGGCAATTGTGAACGACTCGCAATACAGCGAGTTGGCGCTTGCAGCAATGTTGATGACCACGGTATTGTTGCCTATTGTCGTGGCCGTCACATTTGGCGTGACATTCACATACGCGGTACTCCATGAACCATGCCAGTTGGCGGTATTGAAGTTTGAATCCGCGATGCTCGCAAGTGTTGCCCCTCCGCTTGTCATGCTCATGGAGCCAGCGCCTTTCGACGAATTTGACTTCATGCTCAGGGTCAGCCCGGTGATTTTGGTGCCCACGTAGCCCGATAGCGTCAGCGTCATGCTGTTGCCAGCAGTCGCCTGCCCCGCTGCGTTCGCATAGGTTTGGGAGTAGGTTGCCGAGGAACCGTCCGGCGCGGTTCCGGAAACGATCACCGATGTCTTGGAGGCTACCGTATAGGTTACTGATTTCGTAGCGCCCAAAGAGGTGAGGTTTAATGTGAAAAAACAGGCGATGGCAGCGGCGAGAATCTGGCGGAGTTTCATGGGAGGGGACGGGGCGGTTGAGGTGAGAGGTGAGAGGTGAGAGGTGAGAGGTGAAAGGGAAGAGGTGAGTGGCGTGGCTAAGGGGTGGCGGGGGTGTGCTGGCCGTAGTCGCCGCGGGCGAGGCCGGCGAAGGAGAGGTCCTCGTCAAGATCGGGCCAGTGGATGCCGAAGGGGGAAACTTCCACATGGGAAAGCTGTTCTGGGGAGCCGCCCGCCAGACGGCGGTTTCCGGCAACGGGAAAGGCCATCGTCGCCCCATCGGAGAAACGAACGGAGACAATGCCTTCCTGGAAAACCGCGAAAGGCTGATGGCTAACCGAAGGGAAACGTGTTGACATGGCGGGAAAGGGGTGCGGCGCAAAGTATACCCCCTTCGGGGGTCGGGCGGCAAGGGGGTGCGCAAAGCGGGGTTGGCAGTTGGCCGCGGGCGAGCCGCCCACGCCCCGACAAGCCCCAGCGCCATCGACGACTCGACGCTGCGACGACATCGACGAACCGCGTAACGAAGACCAGGGAATGCGTCTTGCCGATTTCTCGCTCTCCAGCGAAACACCGATGAATCGCCCCCTTCCGAGGGTGGCGTAAAGCGCTCTCTATTCTGCCCCCCTCCGAGAGGGGGGTGGCGCAAAGCGCCGGGGGGAGTACTCCGAGCGAGGGGTGGGCAGCGGCAAGGGTGAGGCACGGAATACTCCCCCCTGCCCCTGTGGGGCATCCCCCCTCTCGGAGGGGGGCAAGACAAGGGGATGCCCCTGTGGGGCCACCCCTCTCGGAGGGGGCATAGGCATCCTCTTTCGGAATTCAGCGGTCACGAAGCATTGACGCTGGGACACTGGGAAACCTGATTAGCGAGGGCCGATAGGGGCGGAGAGGCGTTCGCGGAGGGCGGCCGTGAGTTCAACGGCGGCCTTTCGGAAGACGCCGGAATCGGGAATGGGGTCGCGTTCCAGAGGGGCGCCCATGTGGAAGGTGTAGACGACGGGGCGGGTCCCCATGTCGAGGATGCTCTGGTGCTTGCCGAGAATGCGGCGCGACACGTCGATCCGGATGGGGCGAAGCGGGGCGCCCGTGCGAAGGGCCAGCTGCGCCGTGCCGCGGTGGAAGGGGCGCAGAACGCCGTCCGCCGGTGTGCGGGACCCTTCCGGAAAAATCAGGATGTTGGCTCCGGAGGCAAGAAGCGCCGTGGCCTGCGGGAGCAGCGTCTCGTCGTCGGGAAGGAAGATCTTCCTGACGATGGGGGAGATGAGGAAGACGTCCTTCAGCCCGTGCCTCGCCACCGTGAAGGTGTCCGGGAGGAGGGCGGTCAGAAGGACGACGTCGATGAGGGACGGGTGGTTCGCCGCCAGGATGCATCCGCTGACGTTGCCGAGGCCGCTGGCGTCGACGCGGATGAGCCTGGTGGCGGTGAAAAGCCATACCATGCCACGCCAGGACTTCCGGACGATCCGGAGCCCGGCGTGGCGGGTGGAGGCAAATGGAAGCAGGAGGTAGGAGATGACTCCGCCCCCGATTCCGAAAACGGCAAAGAGGACTACGGTGAGGATGGACCGCAGAATCCGCATGGCCGCTACTGGGCGAGCTGGCTCTTCAGCATTTCGGCCTGAATCTCACGCGACCACTTTTTCAGGACGCGGTTGATGTAGTCGACCGTGTAGTTGTGGCCCTTGCCCTCCATCTGGATTTCCTTCAGGGCGATGGTGTAGGTGAGGTCCTTGTCCACGGTGAACGTGGAGGTGAAGCGGATCAGGCAGCGGGGATAGTCCAGGCTGGTGACCAGAGTGCCGCCATCGGCGGAGACCTTGGTCATGTGGCACTTCATGCCGGCGAGTTCAGCGCAGGCAAGCGCCTTCTCCTGGGTCGTGATGCCGCTGGTGGCCTGGCCCGTGATGGTGACGGGCTCCTGCGGAATCCGATTGCGGATGCCGGCACAGCCCGTGGCGAAAAGGCCGGCGGCGACGATGAGAACGAGGGAGGTTGTCTTGAGGTTCATGGTGTTTTCTCTTGGTTTGTAATGGACCGGGGACCATCCCCGGTGAAGTGGACTATGGCGCAGCCCGGACTTCGGACTGCGGATTCCGCCATAGGCGGAGGTTGCGGCCGGACAGCGAAGGGACATCCCCGGCGAGGAACGCCCGAACGTCTTCAAAGCGGAGGGGGGCATCGCCGAAGACGCCGGTTTCCAGCGAGACGGGATCGCCAGGGAGGCTTTCGGCGAAGAATGCGGCGGCGCCGAAACCTCCGCCCGTTTCGTCCGCGTAGAGCCAGAGGCGGGGGCCGCTGTCGTCAAGAAGGGCGTCAAGAAGGCCGGATTCCAGCGTCTCGCCGTCCGCGGCCAGAGCGCTGTACGAGGCCTGATTGCCTAGGAGGATGGAATACAGCCCCGGGGAGGCGTTGAAGACGGAGGAGCTGAAGCGGCCGGGGGAGACGGTGCCGTCGGCGTTGTAGGTCTCCGCCAGCTTGTGGTAGTGGGACCATTCGCCGTCCCGGGACGAGAAGTGGATTACGAAGGGGGGCGGTTCGTCGCCGGAGGCGCGTTTCGCGAGGTCGAAGGCGATGCGCTGCACAGGGGACATGCGCCTGCGCTGGAGAGGCGGCACGAAGGAGATGTCCGGGGCGGCCCCCGGATCGAGCACGGCGGTTCCTCGAATCCAGAGACGGGCGGTCATGGCAGGGCAAAGAGAAGTGAGGTGTTGATGCCGCCGAAGGCGAAGTTGTTGGAGGCGGCGACGCGGACGTCAAGCTCCCGGCCGGCGCCCTGAATGAAATCCAGGCCGCCGCACCGTTCGTCCGGAGTCTCCAGATTGAGGTTCGGCGCGAACCAACGGTGGCGCATCATCTCGACGGTGAGGATGGCCTCCAACGATCCGCAGGCGCCGAGGGTGTGTCCGGTGTAGTTCTTTATCGTGCTGACGGGAACGCTCGTGCCGTAGACGGAGGCGGTGGCGGTGCCTTCGACGATGTCGCCCTGCTCGGTGGCGGTGCCGTGCGCGTTGACGTAGCCGACGTCGCCGGGCTGCAGGCCGGCGTCCTGGAGTGCGAGGCGCATGGCGACGGCCTGGGTCTCGACGCTGGGCTGGGTGATGTGGCGGCCGTCGGTGTTCGTTCCGAAGCCGACGACTTCGGCGAGGATTTCCGCGCCGCGCGCGAGGGCGTGGTCGCGCTCCTCCAGGACCATGGTGGCGGCGCCCTCGCCGATGACGAGTCCGTCGCGCGCCTTGTCGAAGGCCCGCGGGGTCCGCTCCGGGCAGTCGTTCTGGCGTGAAGTGGCGAACAGGGTGTCGAACACGGCGACGTTCGCGGGGCTGAACTCCTCGGCGCCGCCGGCGATCATGACGTCCTGGAGGCCGAACTTGATGGCCTCGTAGGCCTCGCCGATCGCGATGCTGCCGGAGGTGCAGGCCGTCCCGGAGGGGAGCAAACGCCCCGTGGTTCCGAAATGGACCGAGAGGTTCACGGCCGTCGTCTGGGGCATGATCTTGAGGTAGGTCGTGCTCGTCATGGAGGCGAGCGAGCGCTCCTGTACAATCGAGTAGAAATCGGTAATAGCGTCCATGCTCCCGAAGGAGGATCCGTAGGCGACGCCGGTCCGGCCGCCCTTGAGGACGGGGTCGTCGAGAAGCCCCGCCTGGGCGAGGGCCTGCTCGGTGGCGTCCAGGGCGAGGATGGCGACGCGGCCCATGGAGCGGACGACCTTGCGCGTGAAGTGGGGCGGAAGGGTGTAGTCGGGGATGGGGGCGCAGAGGTGGGAGCGGAGGCCCTTGTATCCGGCGAGGTCCTCCGAATGGACAACGGCGTTGCGGAGGTCCCGCAGCCGGGCGAAGGCGTCCGGCACGCGCCGCCCCAGCGCGCTGACGAGTCCGTAGCCGGTGACGACGACGCGTTTCATCAGCATATCCCCCCGTTGATTGCGATGACCTGGCGTGTGATGTACCCGGCCTCCTCGGAGAGAAGGAAGCAGGCGAGGGACGCGACCTCCTCGGGCCGTCCGAAGCGGCGCATGGGGATGGCCTTGAGGATTTCATCGCGCGCCGGCAGGTCGCGCGTCATGTCGGTGTCGATGACGCCAGGAGCGATGCAGTTTACTGTGATGGAGCGCTTTGCCAATTCCACGGCGAGGGCCTTGGCGGCGCCGATGAGGCCGGCCTTGGCGGCGGAGTAGTTGACCTGGCCGCGGTTGCCGACGATGCCGGAGACGGAGGACATGACGACGATGCGGCCGCGGATACGCTCCGAAACCATGGGGAGGACGCAGGGCTGGAGCACGTTGTAGAAGCCGTCGAGGTCCGTGTGGACCACGCGGTCCCACTGCCCCGGCTCCATGGCGGGGAAGGGGGTGTCCTCGTTGACGCCGGCGTTGAGGACGACGCCGTAGTAGCAGCCGTTGGCGGCGATGTCGGCCTCGATGGCCTGGCGGGTGGCGTCGCGGTCCAGGCAGTCGAAGGCAAGCACCGTGCCGGAGGCGCCGAGGGCGCGCGTCTCCGCCGCAGTGGCGTCGGCCGCGATCCGGTTGGAGCGGCAGTGGATGACGGGGTCGAATCCGCGGCGGGCCGCTTCAAGGGCGATGGCCCGGCCGATGCCGCGGCTGGAACCGGTGACGAGGATGCGTTTCATGACTGGAGGATGACGGAGGGGTCTGCGGGCTGGTAGACGTTGAGGATGCCTTCGGCGACGAGGGCGCCGGTGGCGGCGTTCTCCATGGAGGTCTGGAAGGCTGACAGCTCGCCCTCGTAGAAGAGGACCGAGCAGCGGGTCCGGTAGCGGGTCCCGCCGGGGAGGAAATCGGTGGCCAGGAAGAAGTTCCGGGACCCGAGGAAGAACCCGAGGGCGGGCTTCCGGCCGTTTTTCCAGTTCCGAAAACCCGCGAAGCAGCCGATGGTCTGCGCGAGGAATTCCGTGGCGACGGTAGCGGGGACCCCCTGCCGCTCGTGGTCGAAGAACGGGTTGTCGGGCGTGATCTCCACGAAGGCGGAGATGCCGGTTTCATCGAACGAGTCCGGGTCGTAGCCGGAGAGGAGGACCATCGGCGGTTCGTGGGGGAGGATGTCCAGGAGGGAGGGGGCGTCCATGGGCTATGCCTTGGCGAGCACCAGGGCGGCGTTGCTTCCGCCGAAGGCGAAGGAGTTGGAGAGCACGGCGCGCACGGGGGCGCGCTCCCCAGGGGAGACGAGGTGAAGCGGCGGGAGCGCGGGGTCGCGTTCGCCGGGAAGGAAGTGCGGCAGGAGGGCGTCGCCGTCCTGCAGGAGCATCAGCGCGGAAAGGGCGGCCTCGACGGCGCCGGCGGCGCCCAGGGTGTGCCCGGTCAGCGGCTTGGTCGAGGAGCATGGCGTCTCCAGGCCGAAGACGCGGGAGACGGCGAGCGACTCCATGCGGTCGTTGAGCGGGGTTCCCGTTCCGTGGAGGTTGATGTAGCCGATGTCGGCCGGGGCGAGGCCGGCGTCGGAGAGCGCGGCGCGCATGGCGTCCTCGGCCCCCCGCCCTTCGGGATGCGGGGCGGTGAGATGGTAGGCGTCGGAGCTCTCGCCGATGCCGAGGAGGCGAAGCGGCGCATCGCCGTCGCGGTGGAGGATGAAGAGGGCTGCGCCTTCGCCGAGGTTGATGCCGGCGCGGCCGAGGCCGAAGGGATGCATGGGCTCGCAGTCGATGGATTCCAGCGCATGGAAGCCGCAGAGGACGATGCGCGAGAAGGAGTCTGTCCCTCCGACAAGCACGGCGTCGCAGACATCGGCCTCAAGGAGGCGGCGGGCCGAGGCGAAGGCCTTGGCACCGGAGGAGCAGGCGGTGGAGATGGAGAACGCCGGACCGGCGAGGCCGAGGCGGGCGCGGAGCGCGTGCGCCGGGGTCGCCATGTCGATCCGCACGGGATTCACGGTGAATTCCTCCATCGTGGAATTGCTTGTCCCGAGGACCACGCCGATCCGCTCCGGCGCCGTATGCGAAAGGAGCGTCTCGATTTCCGGGCGGATTTGCTCCGCGGCCGCGAAAAGCAGCGCCGTGCAGCGGTCTGCGGCGCACGGGGCGTTTTCGTCCGGGAGATCCACGAAGCCGAAGGGGCAGCTTCCCCCTTCGGGGAGGACGCCCTCGCAGCGCCGCATCCCGGGCGAAACGCCGGAGAGGGCCCCATTCCATACCGCACGGGGTTCTGTGCCAAGGGCGCAGACGATGCCGGGGCGGGAGAGCGGGTGGATGGAATGCTTCACGGTTTGGGTGTGGGCGGGGAAGCTTGCGAAGTAAAATCCCAATGATACCATTGGTCGGGGTACCGGTCAACGAGCGGCGCCAGGACGGCCAGGAAGGCTTCAAAGAGGGAATCGTCGCAGGGGAGATGGCGGAAGAGGACGCGGTAGTGGTTGGGCGCATCCTGGATGCAGGCCGCGAAGTAGACGGGATGCCCCAGGGTCTTGGCCAGGCGGAACACGCCGACGGGGAAGTCGCGGGTTTCGTTTCGGAACGCATGGGGTCGCGTGCGGCCGAATCCGCGGTCGCCCGCCATGACGAGGCAGTCCCCGTCGTCCAGCCAGGCGCCGGCCTCGAACACGGTGCCGACGTCGAACCCCGAGACCGGGTGGATGCGGATGTCGGTGCGCTTCGCATGACGTGCGCAGAAGGCGTTGAAGAGGGCGGTCTGCTCCCTGTGGAGGAAGGCGTGGAACACGACGCCCGGCTTGCCGAGCGCGGGAAGCGCCTCCGCGTTGCCGAGGTGGGACGTGAGCATGAAGACGCCCTTGCGCGCCTCGAGATCCGCGAAGAAGTCCCGCGTGTCGGGGTGGTCGTCGGGGACGAGAACGGGCTGTTCGGGGCCGTCGGAGAGGACGACGAGCTTGTCGACGAGGGCCTGGACGAAGTTCCGGAGCTTCCGGAAGGACCCGGCGCGCCGCCGCACGGCGGGATGGAAGGCCCAAGCGCAGGCGCAGGGAATCAGGGCGAGCCGGTCGAGCGTCCGCTTCCCGAACAGGCGGTAGAGGCGGTAGAGGACCTCCATGCCCAGAGGGGAGGCGGCCTGCTCGGCGGCTTCCGGGACCGGTAGAGGGGTTTCACGTCTGTGGTGGCCGATTTCCGGTAGGGGCCGATCTCCGAGCGGCCCGCCCGGCGGTCGGGCCCTACCATCGTTGTGAATCCGCTCTGGACGGTGGGACGCGAACAGAAGCAGGGAGACGGCGTAGGAGACCGTCAGGCCCACGCCGAGAATCTGCCCCATGGAGCGGACGAGCGGGAAGGACACGAAGGCGAGCGCGCCGAAGCCGGCGAGGCTGGTGAGAAGGGAGCAGGAGACGGAGCGGAGGTTGCGGCGGCAGTCCGAGGCGAGGAAGACGGTGTAGTCGAGGCTCATGCCGAGCAGCATGAAGCAGGCGAGGATGTGGAAGAGGTTCAATGGCGTCCCCAGAAGGCCGAGCAGGGCGAACCCGGCCAAGATGCCGGCGAGAGAGGGAAGGAGGATTTTCCAGGTGGCGAGACGGAAGCGGGCGGCGAGCAGCACGAGGAGGAACGCCCCGGCGAGGGCGAGGAGGCGGAGCGCGGCCGCCTGGTAGCGGACGAGGAATTCGGACAGGGTCTCCGCGGGAGACACGTAGACGGCCCCGGGAATTGGCGTCTCCGGGCGCGACACGCCGGGGACGACGGTACAGACGGTCTTGCCGGCGGTCAGGAGCATGCGGGAGGCCAGCACATCCGGGATTTCCTCCAGAGCCCAGGGTTTCGGGCCGGGGGCGGGCGCCGGGGTGAAATGGCAGTAGGATTCGAAAAGGCCGCCCTGTTCGTGACGGAAGGTTTCGACGAGGGCCGCGTTTTCGGTCCGGCGTGAAAGCGAGGGAAGAAGCCGGGACAGGCGGGGGGCGTCCGCGAGAAGATCCGCTGCCGCCTCTTCGCGCTCAAGCGCCTCGTCGAGTGTGTCCCCCTGGAACAGGAGGAACCCGGAGGCTCCGTCTTTCGTCGCGTTGAGCTCGTGGAAGATGCGCTCCGACCGGACCAGAGAGGGCGAGGGGCGGTGCAGGTCCGTGAGGGAGTTGCGAAGGCGAAGGCGCGGGAGGCCAGAGGCGAGCAACGCCGCGAGAAGAATTGCCAAGAGTATGCGGGCGGTCAGAAGGGACCTGGAGGGACAGGCCGTCCTGCGGTCATGGGTTTCGCACGGAGTACTCCCCCCGGCCCCTGTGGGGCCACCCCCCTCTCGGAGGGGGGTAAAACAGGGGGAAAGCCCCCCTCCGAGAGGGGGGTGGCGCGAAGCGCCGGGGGGAGTATTCCGTGCAGGGCAGAGGCGCCGAAATCGGAGATGCGCCCTATGCATGGCATTCTCGTAGACCAGGACGAAGGCGAGCGCGGCGGTGAGCCCAGCTGCCAGAAATGTCGCCGTCTGCACGAGGACGGGGAGGCCGGACAGGAAAAGCGGAAGTACGCCGACAAGCGTCGTGGCCCAGGAGAGGAGGAGGTTGTTCCGCAGTACCCGCGGGGGATCCTGGCTGAGAAGCGTGTGGAAGGAGTAGTCCACGGTCAGCCCCAGCAGGGTGGTCCCGAACACGCAGGAGAGGAGGTGGAAGCGCGGGAACAGGAGCGCCAGCGCGGTGAATCCGCAGGCGGAGGAGAAAAGAAGGGCGGCGGCAATCCAGGCAAGCGGCCGGACGGATCGGAACACGAAAAGCGCCAGGCCGAGAATGAAAGCCAAGGAGAAGACGGAGAGGGCGGCGATGTCGCGCTTGCAGCGGCCGGAGATGTCCACCGTGTGGAACGGCACGCCGCTGAAGAGGATTTCCACATCGTCGGTGGCAACGAGCGCATCCTTTTTTTCTGCGGTCATGGGTTTCGCACGGGGTACTCCCCCCGGCCCCTGTGGGGCCACCCCCCTCTCGGAGGGGGGCTTCCCGCCTGTTTTGCCCCCCTCCGAGAGGGGGGTGGCGCGAAGCGCCGGGGGGAGTATTCCGTGCAGGGTAGAGGCGCGGAGTTGTTCCAGACGTCCGACGATGGCGGGGAGCCGCTCCAGGTCGGAGACATCGGCGGCAGGCAGGACCAGAGAAAGAAGGACGGCGGTGCGGCCATCCGGCGCCGTGGCGGTCGGCCATCCCTCCTCCTCGCGCCAGGCCCCGGCCGATGTCGCCAGCAAACCCTTCACGAACGAGTCCAGAAGGCGGAAGGGGTCCTCGTCGCGCGGAAACAGCGCCGGGACGGGGCTGAACACGGCCCGGATGCTGCGGCGGACAAGGCGGGCGCGGCCGGATTCGCCTTCCAGCAGGGCCGCCCTGTCGGCGTCGGAGAGAAGGCCAGCCCGATGCGCCGCGTAGAAGCCGGCGAGCTCCTGAAGGCGGCGCTCGTCGATGCGGCCCGACACGGAGGCGAAGTCGGACCGTTCCAGACCGGCTTCGAAGGCGTCCGCCGCGGAGCGGACGCGGAGGGAGTCTGTCCCCAGGAAGACGACTTGCGCGGCGGCGGCGGCATGGGTCTGGAGGTTCTCGGAGATTTCCCCGTCGCGGGCGCCGAACAGGGAGAACAGGGAGGTTTCCGCCGCCGGAGGACGGAAGAGGAACAGCGCCGCGGCGCCGACAAGGGGCAGCAGCGGAAGAAGCGCCCGCAGGGCCTTGGGGAACGGGCGTCCCGCCCGTTCAGAACGGGCAGGATGCCCGTTTCCCCACCCTGCGACGAGGGTTTTAAAAATTCCCTCCTTCCTCACTCACCCTCCCGCGCTTCGGGCCAAAGGGCGTGGGTGCCTGTCCCGGTCTGCGTGAAGCGGATGTCCGTCTCGGCGCCGTCCTCGGACTTCAGGACGGCCCGCTCCACGGAATCGGCTCCGGAAAGGACGATGGCGGAGAAGATCTGCTTTGCGCGGGAGTCGCGCGGCGTGAGCGTCAAGGTCCACGAGCCGGAATCCGTGGTCTCGGCAAGCACGAGGAACGCCTTTTCCAGTGGGGCAGAGTCCCCCTGGGACAGGGCTTCAACCAGGTCGTGGATGCGGCTGTAGTGGGGAAGGTCCACCAGGGAGTTCGTGGTGCAGACGCCATCCTCCTCGACGATTCGCCAAAGAGGGGTGATGCGTGTCGTCGCGGGGAACGGGCTGAGGGTCTCCCAGACCACGCCCAGCCCTTTCGCGCAGGAGACGCGGCCGGTCGAGACGAGCGGCTCGTCAAACCCGGGCAGACGCTTCTCCAAGGTCCAGGAGGCGTCGGAGTCCAGGCAGGCCTGGAGGACGGGCGCAATCTTCTCGCGGGCGACGACGGTCTCAGCCGCAGGGGTAGAAAGAGGCGCGGCCAGAAGCGGGATCAGGGCAAGGAGGGAAATCCGAAAAGACATGATAAAACGGATGAAAGAACAATTAAGGTGTTGGCACATCTCAGACTACTGCGGCGACTTTGTCGCACGGAGTACTCCCCCCTGCCCCGTTGGGGCATCCCCCCTCTCGGAGGGGGGCAAGACAAAGGGTAACTGTGGGGCATCCCCTCCATCAGCAGGGGAAGTCCCCCTAAAACCGCCCCCCTCCGAGAGGGGGGTGGCGGCAGAGCCGCCGGGGGGAGTATTCCGTGCGGCACCTGAGACCGGAACCTGAGATACACCCGCCAGTCGCTCGCGGAGCGAGGCGGGGATTTCGAAGAGAAGCTTCTTCGTTTCGGCATCGACGGCCGCCTGCCGGGTGGTCGCCTTGCAAAGCCGCCCGCCGGTCGCCTTGTCGCGGACGAGGTAGTGGAAGACCAGAAAGTTGACGTTGTCCAGATCAACGGAGACCTCGATGGCCAGTTCCTGTCCGAAGAGACAGGGGCGCATGTACTTGATCTCCAGGGAGACGACGGGAAGAAGGATTCCTTCGTCTTTGAGGGTTGCGTAGTTGGTCCCGAGGCTCCGCAGGAGGCCGCATCGGGCCTCTTCGAAGTACTTTACGTAGTTTCCGTGCCAGACGACGCCCATGGGGTCGACGTCGTAGAACGGAACCGTCAGATGGTGGACGTAGCAGGGGGTCATGCGGACGGTGCCTCGAAAACGATGGTGGCGCTGACGGCCCCACGCGAGGACAGGCGGACTTCCGCCTTGGTCGCGGAAAGCCGGCAGAGACGGACGTCAAGCGTCTCGGAGGGGCGGATGATGCGCTGGAACTTGAAGCGCTTCAAAAGGGCCGGTCGCGGGAAGTCCGGAAGGTGGCGCAGCAGAAGGCGTTCCGCGAAGAAGATCTGCGCGACACCGGGAAGAATCGGGATATCCGGGAAATGGCCCTGGAAGCAGATGGAATCCGGCGGGAAGGTCCAGCGGCAGAGTCGGGCGCCGTCCTCGTCCGTATGCTCGTCTTCGCAGACCGGCTCCTGCAAACGGGAGCACAGGCAGGCCAGGGCCTTGCTCCGGGGAAGCTTGCCCTGCTGGGTCGACGGGAACTGCGGAAGGAAGCGGATTCGGCGCGGAACGGCGACGGCGGGCAATTCGGCGCGGGTGGATTCCTGAAGCGTCCGGATGACGGCGCCGTAGGTCCCGGTTCGCAGGGCCGCGCATCCTTCCGGCGTGGGGACGACGAGCGCCCAGATGCGCGGGACGTCGTCGTCGGAGGCGATGGCGTGGGCGCGCGCGACGAAGGGGTGCCGCTCCAGAGCCGCCTCCACGTCGGGGAGGAAGACGGAGCGCTCGAGGATTTTCACATTCCGATCCAGACGCCCCTTGTAGAGGAAGCGGCGCGGGCCGGCGGGAACGGCTGCGTCGCCCAGGGCGAAGGGGCGTTCGACGCAGAACGGGGAATCCACGACCAGGCCGCCGTTTTCGGAGTAGGAGACCTCCACGCCGTCGAAAACCGTCCATTCCTGCCCTTCCGTCTGGCGGCGGTAGGCGACGCTGCCCGTCTCCGTGCTGCCGAAGATCTCCAGCACGGGGACGCCGAACGTCTCCGCGGCGCGGAGGGCGGTTTCCGTTCGCAGAAGGCTCCCCGAGGTGACAATGCCCCGGAAGGCACCCCGGAGGCCCGGAGCGTCGGGATGGCTCAGCAGCCCCTCCAGGAAGGAAGGGGTTGTGACGAACAGGAACGGCCCGAGGCCGCCATGCAGATGGACGAGCTCCTCCGCCGACAGGATGGTCTCCGGGTGGACCGTGCAGCCGGCGCGCTTGGGAAGCAGGTTGCGCCAAAGCGTCCCGAACATGTGGCCGTCCTGGATGGAGGCGACAAAGGGCGGATGGTCCGCGAGCAGCGAGTCGCCGAACGTCCGGAACAGGGCGTCGGCGTCGGCCAGAAGGGACGCCCGCGTCTTCCGGATGCTTTTCGGGCGCCCGGTGCTTCCGGAGGATTGAAAGTCAACCATTTCGTCCATGTTGCCTCCTGTAGAGAACCCGGGCGGCGTATTCGCCTGCGAACATGCAGCCGAAAAGCAGATAGGAAATGCAGCCGTTGTACCACGCCCACGCCTCGCGGGACAGGAAAAGCGTGGCCGCAGTGACGAGGAAGTGCAGGGAGAGGAAGACGACCCAGGCCCAGGTCGCCAGACGGCAGTAGCGGACGCCGTCCTCGTCGAGCGCTTCGCCCATGCGGCGTGCGATCTGCTCGGCAAGTGGGGTAGTCAGCAGGGAGCGCGCGAAGAAAAACAGCGCGATGGCGACCATCGCCAGCGGGTAGGCGCGTACGAGCTTGTTTGCGCGCAGATAGTACACCAGCCAGACAAGCCCCGCGGCGAAGGCGACGCGCAGGGCGATCCGGAGGGCGCGGACAGCGGGCCGGGGCGCGCGTGTGTTCACGGCGGGAATCAGTTCTCGGCGGGGGACTGTTCCTGGATGAGCCGCTCGATGACCTTCACCACGTCGTCCAGCGTCCGAATCTGCTTGAACTGCTCGGCCTCGACGCGGAGGTCCGTGATCTTCTGGAGGCGGACGATAAGGTCGATGGCGTCGATGCTGTCCAGGTCCAGATCCTCAAACAACAGGGCCTCGGGCTTCACCTTTTCCGCGGGGCAGCCGAAGTCGGTAATCAGGATTTCCGAGATTTTCCCGTAGATTTCGTCGTAGGTATGCATGGAAGGAGCCTATTCGAAGACGATGCCGGCATTCTGAGCGACAAAGTCGGCCAACGTGGCGATGGAATGGAAGTGCGTGCGGTTTTCCTCGGAGTTCGCCTTGAACTTGATGTTGTATTTCCGCCGGATGGCGCCGCCGATCTCCAGGGCGTCGATGCTGTCCAGTCCCACTCCGTCGTTGCCGAAGAGCTGCACGTCCGCTGTGAGCATGTCAGCGGTCAGCCCTTCCGCGTCCACGGAGGCCAGAATGATGTCTCGGATTTCCTGCTGGAGGTCTGTTTGTGTCATGGGGTTAAGTCTAGCACCGCAGAGGGGGATTGTCTAGGGGGAGTGGCTTCTCCGCACCCATCTCGCGACCTTATAATCCCGCCTGGCAATCGGGTCGGATTCACGTCATCCACGGTTAAGGTCGCGCTGCTTCGCCGTAAGGTGCAAGGCCTCCAGTGCAGCGAGGAAGAAAAGCATGTAGCCGAAGAGCTCCGTGCCCTCCTCGATGGCGTTCTTCGCGGCGCGACCCAGCCACTCGTCCGCAATGAGCAGATTCCAGATCCCCTTCGTCCCCACGAGGCGCGAGAAGACAAGCAGGGCAAGCGTCGCCAGCTCCAGATGGCGCCCAGTCGGCGTGGACAGCAGTTCAAGAATCGAACGGCATGCCTCCCGCCAGTGACGGCAGAGCTGCCAGAAGAAGAGCGCGACAAACGGGATCACGAAAACCCTCCACGCCCCGTGGAAGAGGATGTCGGCCACCGCGTCGAGCTCGCGAATCGCCATTGCGAAAAGCAGCATCGAGAGAAGCTCCAGCGCAGGGCGCCATGGCGTCTCGCGGCGGGATACCACGAAAAACAGCGCTGCTGAAGCCGTGCACAAGATCGCCTGCGCATCCTCGACGAAGCCGTTGTCGCCGATATGTCCGATGAAGCGCACGTCGCAGTACATCAGGACGAAGACTCCGACGACCAGCGCGACGGCAAGCACATCGCGGAGAAGAATGCGAAAGAGGAATTTCAGAACTGGATCCATGGCGAAAACACGGGCGCGGTGTTTTTACGTCCAAACTGCGCCGCATGATGTTTTTATGTTGAAACTTGGTCGTTTTCCGGTTTGTATAATAAATCGTTCTGCGCCACCGCGCAAGGGGAAACACGCCATTGGGTGTATTCGGTCAGTCTTGGGGGTGGGCTTGCTGAATGACCGCTCCATGCGAAACGTCGACACTATGGCCCCCTCCGGGAGGGGGCTCCCGGCGGAGCCGGGTGGGGGAGAACGCGAGATGCACCGTTTCAATGCCGCATTCTCCCCCCGGCGCTTTGCGCCACCCCTCTCCCAGAGGGGGGCTATCCATCGAGGTATCAACGAAAGCGGGATTTTAGCACCCACCCCCCAAAAGACTGACCGAATACCCATTGGGTGTGGCCAAACATGCCCTTGCACGGGGCCGGGGCCGGGAATATACTTCCCCGCATGGGAAAAATCACCTGCGCCATCGTCGGCTTCGGCGGCATGGGACACCACCATGCCTCGCGCTATGCCCGTTGCAAGAACGTCCGGCTCGTCGCCCTCTGCGACATCGACCCGTGAATCCATCCGCATCGCCATGGCGGAAATGTGTTCCGCCGTCCGTGGCGGTGCTTGGATTCAAATCCGTTAAACGAAAAAAGCCCCCGGGACAACCCCGGAGGCGGAGGATGGCAGGGTAGGCAGGAATCGAACCCACATCAACGGTTTTGGAGACCGCCGCACTGCCATTGTGCTACTACCCTGTGAATGGAAGGAGGACTACTTGGTCTCCTTGTGCACCGTGCGTTTGCGCTCGTTCGGGCAGTACTTCTTCATCTCCAGCCGGTTGGGCTGGTTGCGCTTGTTGCGGTCCGTCACGTAGTTGCGGCGGTGGCACTCGGTGCATTCGAGGATGGCGAGATCGCGAGGCATGGGCCACGTCCTTTCGGTTGCACGGAGACCGCCGGCCCGAAATCCATGACGGATTCGGCCCGGCGGCCTTCGCGGAGGGGCGAACCCCTACTTGATGATTTCGATGACCTGGCCGGCGCCGACGGTGCGGCCGCCCTCGCGGATGGCGAAGCGCATGCCCTTCTCAAGCGCGACCGGGTAGATGAGCTTGACGGTCATTTCGACGTTGTCGCCAGGCATGACCATCTCGACGCCCTCGGGCAGGCTGATGTCGCCGGTGACGTCCGTGGTGCGGATGTAGAACTGGGGACGATAGCCGGGGAAGAACGCCTTGTGGCGGCCGCCTTCGTCCTTGGTGAGGACGTAGACCTGGGCCTTGAACTCCTGGTGCGGGTGGATGGTCTTCGGAGCCGCGAGGACCTGGCCGCGCTCGACCTCGTCGTTCTTGGTGCCGCGGAGCAGGCAGCCGATGTTGTCGCCGGCCTGGCCCTGGTCGAGGGTCTTGCGGAACATCTCGACGCCGGTGATGACGGTGGAGGCCGTCGGGCGGATGCCGACGATCTCGGCCGCGTCGCCGACCTTGACGACGCCGCGGTCGACACGACCGGTGACGACGGTGCCGCGACCTTCGATGGAGAAGACGTCCTCGATCGGCATGAGGAACGGCAGGTCAAGCACGCGGGCGGGCTCCTCGACGTAGCTGTCGAGGGTCTCGATGAGCTTGGTGATGCACTCGCAGGCGGGGTCATCGGGGGACTCGGCCTTGGTGGCGGCGAGGGCGTTGCCGCGGATGATCGGGATGTCGTCGCCCGGGAAGCCGTACTTGGAGAGCAGCTCGCGGATCTCCATCTCGACGAGCTCAAGGAGCTCTTCGTCGTCGACGAGGTCGACCTTGTTCAGGAAGACGACGATCTTCGGCACGCCGACCTGGCGGGCGAGGAGGATGTGCTCACGGGTCTGCGGCATGGGGCCGTCGGCGGCGGAGACGACGAGGATCGCGCCATCCATCTGGGCGGCGCCGACGATCATGTTCTTGACGAAGTCCGCGTGGCCGGGGCAGTCGACGTGCGCGTAGTGGCGGGTCGGGGACTGGTACTCGACGTGGGAGGTCGCGATCGTGAGGATCTTGGTGGGGTCGCGACGACCGGCGGACTCGGAGGCCTTCGCCACGGAGTCGTAGGAGATGTAGTTGGCCAGACCCTTGAGGGACTGGACGCGGGTGATGGCCGCGGTGAGGGTGGTCTTGCCGTGGTCGACGTGGCCGATGGTACCGACGTTGACGTGGGGCTTGTCGCGGGTGAATGTTTCTTTAGCCATGGCTGCAACCTTGTGGTTGGTGTGTGGATGTGTGTGTCGTCGCCGACGGTTGTGAGTGATGGAAGGATGGAGCCCATAAACGGACTTGAACCGTTGACCTCGTCCTTACCAAGGACGCGCTCTACCGACTGAGCTATGTGGGCCCGGAGGTTGTTGCCCCGCAAGCGGTGGTGTCCCAAGGGCGTGGCGGGCGTCCGCCGACGCCTTTGGGTTGGCCGGCCGACGGATGGTGCCGTCACCCCCTCGTGGAGGGCTTCCGAGGCGTGGAATGCGGGCATCCTACCACGCCGCGGCCGGGGAGGTCAAGCCCCCTTCCTTCTTTTTTTCGCCGACGGCATCGTGGACCAACGCTTTGACGCGCGCGGGAGAACCTCTATAATGGGAAGGCACACGCGCCGGGGTGGCCGGGTCGTCCCCCCCCCCTGTGCTCAACCTTATCCATTCAGGAAACACCAGCCATGAGCGTACTTCACTTGACCAAGGAGTCCCTTCCCCGCGCCCTCGCCGTTCCCGGCAAGAAGGTGCTTCTCGACTTCCGGGCGGACTGGTGCGGACCGTGTCAGATGCTAACGCCTG
>JAEEGL015390293.1_pt1 | contig 24785 bp, 18 predicted proteins | sample 9134231 | NCBI WGS metagenome assembly JAEEGL01 (sample SAMN16246548, study PRJNA631951) | gut metagenome | biome: gut microbiome; feature: rumen; material: fiber-attached | host: Bos | place: Iran: Karaj | collected 2018-10
GCCGCGGCTTCGGACGCGAGGATGAACGGCTGTGAGATGCCCGTCGTGATCAACTCCGGCAGCGGCAATCAGGGCATCACCACGAGCGTGCCGATAATCGTTTACGCGAGGGAGCGCGGACACAGCCATGAGGAACTGCTGCGCGCTCTCACCGTCGCAAACCTCGTCACCACGCATCTCAAGACCGGCATAGGCCGCCTTTCCGCCTACTGCGGAGCCGTCAGTGCGGGCTGCGGAATGGCTGCGGGGCTCGCCTTTATCAGGGGCGGAAGGTTCCGCGAGATCGCCCACACCGTCGTCAACGCGGTCGCCATGAACTCGGGCGTCGTCTGCGACGGAGCCAAGGCGAGCTGCGCCGCGAAGATCGCCTCCGCCGTCGAAGCGGGCATTTTGGGTCTTGAAATGTTCGAAGCGGGCAATCAGTTCTTCGGCGGCGACGGCATCGTGAAAAAGGGCGTCGAGAACACCATCGCCTCCGTCAGCCGCTTAGCCAAGCTCGGGATGGCGGAGACGGATAAGGAGATAATCAGATTGATGCTGGAGGAGTAGTCAAATGAAGATAGGCGAAATGATAAACGGATCCCTGCAAAGAAATCCGGCGCAGTAGGAATCCCTGCGATACTTACGGAAGATGGAATCCTCACCCTGGATTGGGAGGGTTGGCTTGCCGAGCGCGGTCTGTCGGTCGTCTACAAGGAAAACGGACCTGTCTGCAGTATCGATGGCAAAGGCTGTTGATGAATAAGACAAGGATCATGTAATAACGGAAACCGGTTGCGAGTAGCGTCCGGTTTTCTTTTTCATAGCACTATAATGCCCAGCAGATTTGCCAAAAAGACAAGCGCAGTATGGTAAAAATCAAAGTTGTTTTTATTTTTCCGTTCAAATACAGTCGGTTTTGACGGCATTAGGACGATGGGTGCGTCCAAAAAACAGAGTACTGCATTAGTTTTTTGCTGACACTGCCGACGACATTGGAATAAATGGCATTCCGTTCACCAAGGGGAGATTACTACAAATTTACTACACTATTTTTTGGGAAATTTTGATATGAACTTAACGTTTTCTCCTTCGATTGGAAACCGGCTTCTGAAAAAGCTATACGTTTTTTAGGTTTTTTGAGACGATATCATCTAATTGATATCGCATTGGAACACATTTTTCAGTGCTCCTAAACGAAAAGTGCCACCCCCATACGGAGGTGGCAAAACTTTTGCATCCTCAGATCTTCACCTTTACCGCAAAACCCGAAGGCCAGAAATAAAAGTTCGTCTGATTCTGCTTTGGTGGAGGCGAGGAGAGTCGAACTCCTGTCCGAAAACCTGTTTGCGTGAATTTCTACGAGTGTAGTCGGCGCATTGGTCTTTCGTTGCCGCACGCCCACCGACGGGCTTACGGCTTCGGCAGCCTCTTGATCCCGCCGCAGGTGAGGCAAGCCTGCGGTTGGTTCCCCACTTTAATGACGCCCGTATCTACAGTCGTGGGCAACTATAGGCGGACGATCGCGCCGTTAGGCAGCGATGGGAAGGTAACTGTTGTTGTCAGTTATTTTTAAAAGTTCCCGCTTTTAACGAAGCTCGGGGCTTCGACTCGCTTATCAGGCATCCATGATCCCCGTCGAAACCATTTACGCCCCCATTATTATCCCCAGCGCTCAATCGCGCATGCGGTCCTCTTTGCGGCGCTGCTCCATCTGGCGCTTTGCGTCGCGTTCTGCAATGTCATGCCGCTTGTCGTAAAGCTTTTTGCCCTTTGCAACGGCAAGCGTCATTTTGACGAGCCCGTCCTTTAAGTAGAGGTCGAGCGGAATGAGGCTGTAGCCGTCGGCCTCAGACAGCGCGCGAAGCTTTAATATCTCCCTTTTATGCAGGAGGAGCTTCCTTTCGCGGAAGGGGTCGCGGTTGAAGATATTGCCCTGCTCATAGGGCGAAACGTGCATGCCGACGACGTATGCCTCGCCGTTTTTTACCTTAACGTACGAGTCCTTTATGTTGACCCTTCCCGCCCGGATAGACTTGACCTCGGTGCCGACCAAAGCAAGACCCGCTTCATACGTGTCTTGGATAAAATAATCATGCCTGGCCTTACGGTTTTCGGCTATTGACTTTTTTCCTTTTTTGACCGGCATAATTAACCCTTTTACGTTATTGATCCCGCGGGCTTTCCCGCAGGGGCGCCCGTTAAGGACAGCAAAGCACAGCACCGCGAGAGACCCCCGAGTGCTGTGCTGCAAAGCCTGATGAGCTTAGATGATGCTGCGGAGCGCATCCGCCATTGCGCTGGTGTTGGCGGGGGTGAACCACTTGTTGAAAGCGGGCATGAGCAGCATGAGTATCGCAAGCACAGCGACGATGATGGCAAGGATGACCGTCAGCTTCTGAAGCTGCTTTTCACGGCTGGCCTTTTTGCCGCGGGTGGTAAGGGCCGTGGTCTCGCCGCCGAAGGCGCCGCCGAGGCCGGAGCTCTTGGAATCCTGCAGGAGGACTACTATAACCAGCAGTACCGCCGCGATGAGCAGGAGGAAGTTGACGATGATTTCAAAGATATCCATGGTTGTTTCCTTTCAAAAATTCAACTGCAACGCGCATTATACCACCAAACCCCGTAAAATGCAAGTGCGGATTTGCTTTTTTTCTCGGTTTGAACGGTATATTGTGCAGCCGCTGCACGCTTACCTGCGGACGATCAGGCTTGACTCCGTCATTTCGGCGGGCTTCTCTATGCCCATCATGTCAAGCAGTGTGGGCGCAAGGTTTGCAAGCCTGCCCCCCTCGCGCAGCTCTACGTCCTCGTCTCCGACGTAGATGAGCGGAACGGGGTTGGTCGTATGGGCGGTCATGGGCTTGCCGTTTTCACGCATCGTTTCGCAATTGCCGTGATCTGCGGTGATGAGGCATTGTCCCCCCTCCTCCCTGAGGGCGGCGGTGATGCGGCCAACGCACTCGTCCACCGCGTGAACGGCGGCGATGCACGCCTCGGGCACGGCGGTATGACCGACCATGTCGGGGTTGGCGAAGTTCATGACTATAAAGTCGTACCTGTGGGCGCGGATCACCTCGATGACCTTTTCGGTAAGGTCATAGGCGCGCATCTCGGGCTGCAGGTCGTAAGTGGCGACCTTGGGCGACGGCAGCAGATAATGGTCCTCTCCGGGGCTGACGTCATACGTTCCGCCGTTGAAGAAGAACGTGACGTGGCGCTGCTTTTCGGACTCCGCGATGCGAAGCTGTTTAAGGCCCAGCGAGCCTAAGTATTCGCCCATCATGTTTTTGGGTCGGATGGGCTTTATAGCGACGTCGGCGTACTGCGTAAGATCCTCGCGGTAGACGGTCATGCAGACGTAGTAGGTCTTGATGAAGCCGCGCCTGCGCTCGAACCCCGCAAAGTCGGGCAGCACGAACGCCTCGGTCATTTCGGTGGGGCGGTCGGTACGGAAGTTGAAGAAGATGACGCTGTCGTTCTCGTTGACACGGGCAATTGGCGCGCCGTTTTCGGTGATGACGGCGGGGATTATGAACTCGTCCGTCCTGCCCTGCTCATACGAATGGGTGACGGCTGTAACGGCGTCGGGCTCGAAAACGCCCAAGCCCTCGACTATGGCGTCGAAGCCGGGCTTGACGCGCTCGTAGCGCTTGTCGCGGTCCATGCCGTAATAGCGGCCCTGCACGGTGGCTATGCGGCCGACGCCGATCTCGCGGCACTTTGCCTCGACCTCGGCGATATAATCCGCGCCGCTGGTGGGCGGGGTGTCGCGGCCGTCCATGAAGGCGTGGATATAGACCTTTTCAAGGCCGTTCTTTTTGGCGAGCTTCAAGAGGGCGTAAAGATGACCGAGGCGGGAATGGATGCCGCCGTCGGAGCAGAGGCCCAGAAGATGCAGCGCCGAGCCGTGCTCGCGGCAGTTGTTGACCGCGGCGACGAAGGCGGGTATCTCGTAGAACTCGCCGGTCTCGATGGCGCGCTCTATGCGGGGGTAGTCCTGAAGCACGACGCGGCCCGCGCCGATGTTCATGTGGCCTACCTCGGAATTACCCATCTGCCCGTCGGGCAGACCCACGTCCGCGCCGGATGCGGAGATGAGGGTATGCGGGCAGGTGCGCCAAAGGGGAGCGATATTGCGTATGCCGTCTATGAGGATGGCGTTGTCCTCGCGCTCGGTCCTGTAGCCGAAGCCGTCGAGGATGATGATTGCGGTGGTCTTTTTCATAGGTTCCTTTGCGACAAAACCACGGGGCGGGAGCTGCCCGCCCCGGAAGGTGTAACTGTCAGTCGAGTACGACGTGGGAGAAGTCAACGGGCTTTAAGGAAGCGCCGCCGATCAGGCCGCCGTCGATGTTTTCCATGGACTTGAGGCCGTGCGCGTTCTTGGCGTTCATGGAGCCGCCGTAGAGGATGCGCACGTTTGCCGCGGCCTCAGCGCCGTAAAGCCCGCAGTAGACGGAACGGATGGCGCCGATGGTGCGGTCGGCCTCCTCGTCGGAGGCGGTCTTGCCGGTGCCGATGGCCCAGATGGGCTCATACGCGATAACGACGGGCGCGGCCTCGGAGGCGGTCAGACCCGCGAAAGCGGCCTTGACCTGAGAAGCGAGGAACTCGTCGGTGACGCCGGCCTCGCGCTGCTCCAGAGTCTCGCCAACGCAGACGATGGGGATGATGCCGGCTGCAAGCGCGGCCTTGATGCGGGCGTTGACGGTCTCGTCGGTCTCGCCGAAGTACTGACGGCGCTCGCTGTGGCCGATGATGGCGTAGGCAACGCCGAGCTCCTTGAGCATCTCGGCGGAGATCTCGCCGGTGAAGGCGCCCTTTTCGGCCCAATGGATGTTCTGGCAGCCGAGCTTTACGTTGGTGCCCTTAATGATGGGAGCGACGAAGGGGATGTCTACGAAGGGCGGGCAGACGACGACCTCTGCCTCGGCGTCGCGCACAAGGGGTATGAGCTCGCAGACGAGCTGCTGCGCGGCCTTGGGAGCCATGTTCATCTTCCAGTTGCCGGCGATGAGCTTGCGGCGGGAGGTCTTGTCGAGAAGAGCCGCTACGCCGGGAAGGGTCTTGCCCTCGAGGAACTCAAGGGAGGCGCCGCCGCCGGTGGAGATATGGCTCATCTTGTCGCCAAGGCCGAACTTGTTGACAGCGGAGGCGGAATCGCCGCCGCCGATGATGGTGACGCCGCCGCACTCGGCGCAGGCACGGGCAACGGCCTCGGTGCCCTTTGCGAAGGCGGCCATTTCAAACACGCCCATGGGCCCGTTCCAAACGACGGTCTTGGCCTCTTTGATGACGGAGGCGTAGAGCTCGGCGGTCTTTTCGCCGATGTCGAGCCCCTCGAAGCCGTCGGGCATCTGATCGTAAGGCACGGTCATGCGCTCGCAGTCCTCGGAGAATTCCTTTGCTACAACGCAGTCGACCGGGAGCATAAGGCGCACGCCCTTTTCCTTTGCGGAGTCCATGAGGGACTTGGCAAGGTCGATGGACGCCTCGTCAACGAGGGAGTTGCCAACGGAAAGGCCCATTGCGCGATAGAAGGTATAGCTCATTGCGCCGCCGATGAGCAGTGTGTCGCACTTATTGAGGAGGTTCGTGATGACGCCGATCTTGTCGGAGACCTTTTTGCCGCCGAGTATCGCCACGAAGGGGCGATCGGGGTTTTCAAGCGCGCGGCCCATGAAGCCGAGCTCCTTCTCGATAAGGAAGCCGCAGACGGCGGGCAGATAATGCGCGACGCCCTCGGTGGAGGCGTGGGCGCGGTGCACGGTGCCGAAAGCGTCGGAAACGTAAAGTTCGGCATAGGAGGCGAGCTTTTTGGCAAACTCGGGATCGTTCTTCTCCTCCTCGGCATGGAAGCGGAGGTTCTCAAGAAGGACTATCTCGCCGTCATGCAGGGCGTCTGTCTTGGCCTTGGCGTCCTCGCCGATGACGTCCGATGCGAAGGTCACGTTGGTGCCGGGCAGCAGCTCGGCAAGACGCGCCGCAACGGGAGCAAGGCTCATCTCGGGCACGAATTTGCCCTTGGGACGGCCGAGGTGGGAGCAGAGAATGACGCGCGCGCCGTTATCCACAAGATAGCGGATGGTGGGCAGTGCGCCCAGGATACGGCTTTCGTCGTCGATCTTGAGCTCCTTGTTGAGAGGCACGTTGAAGTCCACGCGCACGAGCACGCGCTTGCCCGAAACGTTGACGTCCCTGATGGTCATTTTGTTCATGATGTATTCCTCCGTTAAATTATTTTTCTATAATATGGAGCCTGTATGACCGGGCTCCGGTCAAGCTTTATTGAAACGCCGGCGCAGGGCTTTGCGTCCGGTATGGAAGCACCCCCTCCCCCGCCGCGCGTCCGGCAGTTTTCAGCTTACCTGCCTTAAAATATCCCCCGGGGCAACGGGCTCCGGGCAGGAGATCCAAAGCCTTTCCTTCGGGTGCGGCGCAGAGGAGCGCTCCTCCCCCGCCTCCGTGCGGATGGCGGCGACCGCAAACGAGCGGGAAACGTCCGAGGGCGCGAGTATGTTAAGGCTCTCTCCGAGCTTGAAATTGTTTCGCTGCTCGACGAATGCTTCGCGCTTTTCCCCGTTATACTCAAGCACGACGGCGGCGATCCTCGCCTCCTGCGTGTAGCCGCCGGTACGGTACTCCATCAGCTCGCCGGGGTTTTCGCCGTACAGCACGTTGAGGCTCCTTTCGCGCCCGTATGTGCCGCCGCGGCATTTTTCGCTGTCGCGGAAGGCGAACCCCGTGGTGTAGGGCCTGTGCGACAGGCGCATGAGCTCGCTCATCACGGTTTCGACGGGCGCCCCGTCCAGCGCCATGCGGTAGGCGTTCGTGGCGGTAGCGACGTAGAGGATGGACTTCATCCGCCCCTCTATCTTTATGCAGTCGACGCCCGCATCCTCGATCTCACGGATGAACGGCGCAAGGCACATATCGCGGGAGTTGAGTATGAAGCTGCCCTTGCCGTCGTCCTCAACGGTGAACCATTCGCCGTCCCTGCCGTGCTCGCGGAAGTCGGCGGTGAGCACGGAGTTGTTCCTGACCTCGTAATTCCACCTGCAGGGCTGGACACATTCGCCGCGGTTGGAGTCGCGCCCGTCGATATAGTTTGAAAGCAGGCAGCGGCCGGAGTAGCTGACGCACATTGCGCCGTGCACGAACATTTCAAGCTCGAGCTGCTTGGGGATACGGGAGCGCAGCAGCTTTATTTCGTCAAGCTTCAGCTCCCTTGCGAGGACTATCCTGGAAACGCCCTGCTCGTACCAGAAGGCGGCGGCCTCGGAATTGAGCGTATTGGCCTGCGTGGAAAGGTGCAGGGCCAGCTCGGGCGCAAGCCTGCGGCAGATGCGGATGACGGCGGGGTCGTTGACGATGAGCGCGTCGGGCGCGATATCGCGCAGGGCGCGGACGGCGTCCTCAAGCTCCGCAAGGTCGGAGTCGCGCACGAAGGAGTTAACGGTGACGTACACCTTGACCCCGTGCCGATGGGCGTATGCAAGCGTTTCGGGAAGCGTATCGAGGCTGAAATTGTCCGCAAGGTTGCGGAGCGAAAACGCGGGAAGCCCCAGATAGACCGCGTCCGCGCCGTAGCGTACGGCGGTCAGGAAGCGCTCGCGGTTGCCCGCGGGCGAGAGCAGCTCAAGCTTTGCCATGCGCGCCTCAATTCCAGTACGGGCGGTACTTTTCGACGTTGGCGGCGTGCTCCTCGGCTGTCTTTGCGAATATAAGCGAGCCGGTGTGCGAATCCGTAAGGCAGAAGTACAGGTAGCCCTCCTCCATGTAAGCCTCGTTGGGGAAGAGCGCGGCCTCGATAGCCGCTGCGCCGGGGTTCGAGATGGGCCCGGCGGGAAGGCCCGCGTACTTATAGGTATTATAGGGGGAGTCGCTGTCAAGCTCCTCCTGCGAGAACTCCATGCCGGAGCTCTTCAAAATGTAGCCGAGCGTAGCGTCGGAGTTAAGCGTCATGCCGCCCTCGAGCCTGAGGTGGAATACGGCGGAGACCTTTGTGAAGTCGAAGGTCTTTGCCTCCTTCTCGATCATGGAGGCGAGTATGACGACCTGATCCATGGTGAGGCCGATCTCCTCCGCGCGCTCAACGTAGCGGCGGGTATAGATCTCGTTGAAACGGTCGAGCATCTTGGTGATGACCTCTTCCTCGGTGGCGTCCTCGTAGACCTCGTAGGTGTCGGGGAAGAGATAGCCTTCGAGCATATACGTCCTGCCCTCGCGGCCCTCGTCGACTATGTTTTTGACGAACCAGTATTTGCCCGCAAAGCTCTTTGCGTCGGTGCAGAGCTCGAGGAACCTTGCCTCTTCCTTGAGCACGCCCTTTTCGACGAGCCTCCTTGCAACGGCCTCAACCGTCATGCCCTCGGAAATGGTGAACTTGACGGTAGCCCTGGGCGGATTGCCCGTGCAGATGATGTCGACTATCTGCTTAATGCTCATATTCCTCGAAAGCACGTAGGTGCCCGCCTTAAGGCCGGAGGATTTGCCGAGGAAGTCGACGTAGACCTTGAACACGGATTTATTGTTGATAAGCCCCTTTTGGCCCTCGCCGCCCGCCTCGTAGAGTATCTTTGCGATGGCGGAGGCGCCGCTGCCCTTGGGTATCTCCACGGTGATCGGCGTGGGGTCGGAGCTGTCGACGGGCTTGAAGAACCTGCGGTCGACGAATTTTACGACGAACGTTACCGCCGCCGCCGCGATGAGTATGGCTATGAGCAGTGCGAGCGGCTGGCTGACCTTGCTCCAAACGCTTGAGATCCTTTCCCTCTTTTGCGCCTTGACCGGATCGACCGGCTTCTTTTTGCGCTTTTTGCCGGAGTTTTCGGCGGCCTCGACAAGCTCGGCCTCCGTCACGCGGATGACCTCCTCGCGCCGTATCTCGGGCGGTTTTGAGCAGGCGGTGAACGCCGCCGTCTCAATAAGGGTGGGCTTCTGCGGGCTCTCCCCTCCGTCGGGCCTTTCGTACTGTTTGAAAAATGCGTTCATAAGCTTTCCTTTCGTTATCTGTCGGCCAATGCGCCAAGGTCCATATCGGCGGCCTCCGCAAGTATGCGGTAGATATCGCCGAGGGCGCGGCTGAGCATGTACTCTGCGATAAGGTACTCGGTGGCGTCCTTATCGTAGCGCAGCAGCTCTCCGAGCTTTGAAAGACGCTCCATGGTCTCGGGATCGTCCTCGCCCGCAACGGCCGCGGCCTGCGCGCGCAGCTCGAGCCGCCTGTACTCCTTCAAAAGGCCCATGGCGGGGCTCCCTTCGCCAAGCCGTTCCTTTGCGGCGGCGAAGCGTTTGTATTCGTCGCTTTGGCGGATATCCGCCGCAAGCTGATGCGCTTTATCGTAGTTCATACCTTTTTATTCCGTTTCAATGAATACGGGGTGGATGACGGGCTGGCGCCCCGTCCTGCGCATAAGGCAGCCCTTTATGCCGGACTTGACCGCGGCCTTGACGCCCGGCCACTCCGACCTGTCGGCGTACTCGAACGCAAGGGACTGCTCCCGCGCGATATCGCGCACCTCGCTCAAAAGCTCGTCGGAGTCCTTTTCATACACGAAGCCGCGAGTGAACAGCTCCGGCTCGGCGGTAAGCCTGCCCGTGGAGCGGTCTATCGAGATGACGGCAACGAAAATGCCGTCGGTCGAGAGCTGGCGCCTTTCGCGCAGCACGGCGTTGCCAATGTCGCCCACGCCCGAACCGTCGACCAGCACGAAGCCGCTTGTGACCGCGCCCGTGACCTTGCCGCTGCGGGCGGAAAGCTCCAGCACGCTGCCGGTGTCGAGCACGAACACGTTCTGCTCCTTTATACCGAGGGACGCCGCAAGGCGCGCGTGGTGGTAAAGATGCCTTGCCTCGCCGTGGACGGGGATGAAGAACTTGGGCTTTATCACCCGCATCATGAGCTTTAGCTCCTCGCGCCGGGCATGGCCCGAAACGTGTACGTCGGCAAGCCTGTCGTAAACGACGGACGCGCCGCGCTGGAAGAGCTGATTTATGACCTTGCCAACGGCCTTTTCGTTGCCGGGTATGGCTGTGGCGGATATGACCACTGTGTCGCCCTTGCCTATGTTGAGCTTATGGTTGGCGTTTGCCATGCGGAACAGGCCGCTCATGGACTCGCCCTGCGAGCCGGTGGTGAACACGCAGACCTCGTCGTCACGGTATTTGCGAAGCTGCTCGATATCGACTATCGCTTCTTCGGGGATGTTCAGTATGCCCTGCTCGCGCGCGATGCCCGTGATCATGACCATGGACCGGCCCTGGAAGCAAAGCACCCTGCCGTGGCGCACGGCAACGTCCGCTATCTGCTGAATGCGGTACACGTTTGAGGCGAAGGTCGCAACTATGACCCTGCCGGACGCGGTGTCGAACACGTTTTCAAACGTGCGGCCGAGCTCGCGCTCGGAGGGGGTGCAGCCCGGCAGCTCCGCATTGGTGGAGTCCATCATGAGCGCAAGCACCCCGCGCGTGCCGTAATACGCAAAGCGCGAGATGTCTATCGGCTCGTTGTCGATGGGGGTGTAGTCCACCTTGAAGTCGCCCGTGTGGATGACGACCCCGACGGGGGTGGTCACGGCGACCGCGAGCGCGCCCGCGATGGAATGGCTGACCTTTATGAACTCCACCCTGAAGCAGCCGAGCTCCACGGAGTCGCCCGCGCAGACGCAGCGCAGATCGGCGTTTTTGACGTGATGCTCCTCGAGCTTATGCTCGATCAAGGCAAGCGTGAACCTGGACCCGAAAACGGGGCAGGAAAACTTTTGAAGCGCAAAGGGCATGGCGCCTATATGGTCCTCATGCCCGTGGGTTATGACGAACCCGCGCAGGCGGTCGAAGTTCTCCTCAAGGTAGGTCATGTCGGGAATGACAAGGTCGACGCCCAGCATGTCCTCGTCGGGGAACGAAAGCCCGCAGTCTATAACTATCATATCGTCGCCGTACTCGAGTACGGTCATATTCTTTCCGATCTCGCCCAGGCCCCCGAGGGGGATGATCCTGAGCTTCGGTTTTTCTTTCTTTGCCAAATCTATAACCTCTGTATCGGGTAAAAACCCGCTTATTCCGTTTTTGATCTCAGCTCCGCGAGGCGCTCCTCCGCCCGCTCCCATTCGGCGTACAGGGACTCCAGACGCTTTGAAAGGGCGTCCGCCCTGCCCGAGAGCTCCTGCGCCTTGACGTAATCCGAAGAATACGCGGGCGACGCAAGCAGCGTATTGACCTTTTCAAGCTCCGCCTCGGCCTCGGACACGGCCTTTTCGGCGCGGGAGACGGCGGTGGACGCCTTTGTCAGATCGCTTTGGAGCTGCTTTTTTTCTTTATATTCAAGGGCGTTGGCGGAGAGACGCTTCTGTTCGCCGCCGCTGCCTGCCTCGGCCTCCTCACGGAGGGCCTCAAGATAATCGTCGTAGCCGCCAATGTATTCGCGCATGCCGCACGATGTCATGTGCAGTATGCGGTCGGCAAGGCGGTTGACAAGGTAACGGTCGTGCGTTACAACGACCATGGTGCCGTCATACTCGTCGAGCGCGTTTTCAAGCGCCTCGCGGGAGGGGATGTCAAGATGGTTGGTCGGCTCGTCCAAAAGAAGCAGGTTCGCCCTTGTGAGCATGAGCTTCAAAAGCTGCACCCTTGCCTTTTCGCCGCCGGAGAGCATGCCGACGCGCTTTTCAACGTCCTCGCCGCGGAACAGGAACGCGCCGAGCGCGTTTCTTATGTCGCGGTGGGAGATGGTGTTGAAGTATTTGCCCCAGACCTCCTCGAGCACGGTATTGTCAGGGTTGAGCGAAGCCATGGTCTGTTCGTAATACGCGGCCTCGGTATGCGCGCCGAGGTACGCCGCGCCCTCCGACGGGCGCATAGTACCCGCGAGTATGTTGAGCAGCGTTGTTTTGCCGCAGCCGTTGTCGCCCAGAATAAAGACCTTTTCGCCCTTTTTGACGAGCATATCGAGCCCGGAGAACACGCGCTGTTTGCCGAAGCTCTTGCCGAGGCCGCGTACCACTACCGCCTCGTTGCCGCCGCCCTCTTTGGCGGTGAAGGTAAAGTGGATGGAGGCTTCGTCACGCTCCGGCTCGACAAGTGTCTCCTTTATGCGGTCGGCCGCCTTCTGCTTGTGCGCGGCGGTCACGAAATTATGCTGCTGGCCCCAGCGGCGCTGCTGCTCTACCATGCCCTCTATGCGGGCGATCTCCTTTTTGGCGCGAAGGTAGCGGCGCATCTCCAGCTCGCGCGCGGTGGAGCGCAGCTCCGTATGGCGGGTGTAATTGCCCTTGGACTTATAAAGGCGCCTGTCCTTGAGCTCCATCGTGCGGTTGGTCACCTTGTCGAGAAAATACCTGTCGTGTGAGATGACGATGAACGCGCCGCGATAGGCGTTAAGGAACTCCTCGAGCCACTCGATGGCCTTTATGTCAAGGTGGTTCGTCGGCTCGTCCAGAAGAAGCAGGTTCGCGCCGGACAGCAGGAGCCTTGCAAGCTGCGCTTTGTTGCGCTGACCGCCCGAGAAGAGCGAAACGGGCTTCTCAAGCTCGTCCTCGGTAAAGCCGAGGCCCATGAGCGTGGACCTGACGCGCGCGCGGCAGGTGAGCCCGCCGCCGTCCTCGAACCGTTCGCGCAGGCGGTGCTGGCGCTCGATAAGAGCGTCGGTCGCGCCGTTCTTCACCATTTCGTCATTGACGCGCTCAAGCTCACGCTCGATCCGGAAGAGTTCCTCGAAAACGCCCGCCGTAAACTCGAACAGGCTGCCGGAGCCCTCCTCCACGGTCTGCGCCATGGAGCCGAGGACCGCCTCGTGCGAGAAGGCGATGCTGCCGCAGTCGTACGGCTCGCGCCCCTCGAGTATCGCAAACAGCGTGGATTTGCCGCAGCCGTTCACGCCGATAAAACCGATATGGTCCCCGAGGCCCGCCTCAAATGATATGTCCTCGAAAAGGACGCGGGTAACGAAGGACTTTTTAAGACCGTTAACTGCCAAAAGCGGCATAGTACACCTCAAAGGCCGATGGTCACGGCGTCGAGCCCCGCGCGCACCGCGCGAAGGAGCGTTGAACCCGTGCCGGAGCGCATATCGCCGGAGAACCCGCAGATGATGCGCGAGGAATGTTCGACCATAAATTCGTTCCGTTTCATAAAGCAGGAGGGAACGTAGCTTTCGCACACGGAAACGACCGCGTACGCCCTGCTTTCGATCCTTGCCCGGCGCGCGTCGGGCGCGGCGCCGTAAGGGTAGACAGCGACGAGCCTGAGCCCCGGATACTCCGCCGCAAGCTTTATTACGGCCTCGGCGGCGTATGTATCGAAGCCCGTGGCCATGCCGGAAAGAAAATACCTGTATCCGAGCCGGTATGAGAGGATTATCTCCACCTCGATGCGCTGCTTGAGCAGCAAGCAGCGCGGGTCGCGCTCGTTATATCGCCACGGGAGCCTTTCGGCCCTGTGGCCCGAAAAGCACACGGAGACCCCCCTGTCGACGTTGTATTCGCGAACGGAAAGCGGCGCCATTACAGCCCGCTTTCGGTATAGCGGCCCCAGTCGCGGTGCATATAGCGCACGATGGGGTAAGGCTTGCCGAGGTACCTTTCGGGAGTGCCGATACCGCGCGCCTTTTCGTAAAACTCACCGAGCAGTTCGGCGGAGCCGACGGTGCCGATGACGGGAAGACCCGTCCTGTCGGAGACCTCGCGCGTGATGGAGAGGCCGTCCATAAGGTCGCGCACGGTGGTCTCATGCGCGAGGTTCGTATTGTTGAGTATGCCGGTGACGCGCAGACGGCTGACGCCCGTGATCTTGCCGATCATCTCGATATTCTCATCCGCGCCGGAGGAAAGCGGGCGGCGGCAGTTGATGACGTACCAGACCTCGAAGTTTTCAAGCTCCTTGAAGTAGCCGTAATACTGGCCCATTGCGATGGCGCCCACCGGATCTCCGCCGACGTCGAATATGACGAGGTCGGAATTGTCGGAAAAAACGGAGAATATCTCCGGCGGGATGCTGGGCACCTCAACGCCGGAGCTTGTGAAGTTGGGCGATATGAGGCGTATGCCCGCAGCCTCGAGCTCGGTTTTTCGCTCGGTGGAGCGGAAATAGGGATTGATGACGTCGATGTCCACGAGCGTGACCTTTTGGCCCTCCGCCGCGGCCTCGAACGCCATATTGAGAGCCAGCTCCGTCTTGCCGGAACCGAAGTTGCCTATAATTACGTAGTAGCGTTTCATACCTTTACCAGCTTATTCCGCCCTGTATCGGGCGATTATCCTTTCGGCGGCGCGCATGCCGTCGACCGCGGCGGACACTATGCCGCCCGCGTAACCCGCGCCCTCGCCCACGGGATACAGACCGCGAATGCGTGTGGACTCGCCTTCCTCGCCGCGCTTTATGCGCACGGGCGCGCTCGTGCGGCTTTCAACGGCGGTGAGCACCGCGTCGCCCATATCAAACCCGCGCAGCATGTGGCCGAATGCCGTAATGCCCTCCGCGATGCCGCGGCGGACGGTGCCGGGCAGGCATTTTTTAAGATCCCTCGGTACGGCCTGCGGGCGGTAGGTGGGTTGGACCGCGCCGAACGGCTGGGGCGCGCAGCCCTCAAGAAAGTCTGCGACGCGCTCTGCGGGAGCGGAGTAATCACCGCCGCCGAGGCGGAACGCGGCGCGCTCGATCTTTTCCTGGAACTCGAGCCCGCAGAAGGGGGCGCCGCCGAGGTCTGAGGGATTGACCTGAACGATTATGCCGGAGTTGGCGTTTTTGCCGTCGCGCGCGGCATAGCTCATGCCGTTTGTGACGACCTCGCCCTCGGCCGAGGAGGAGGCCACGACGTACCCGCCCGGGCACATGCAGAAGGTGTAGACCCCGCGGGAGCCGGACTTGGCGGCGAGCCTGTACTCTGCCGCGCCGAGACGCGGATGCCCCGCCCATTTGCCGAACTGGGCGGTATTGATGAAGTCCTGCGGATGCTCTATCCTGACGCCCACGGCAAAGGGCTTTGCGGCGATCTCGACGCCGCTGTCGTACAGCATGCGGTAGGTGTCCCTTGCCGCCTGACCTATGGCAAGTATCACGGCGCAGCAGGGCAGCGTCTCGGAGCCGTTCACCGTGACGGCGCATACGCGGTCGTCCTCGGTTTTGAGGCCCGTAAGCTTTGCCCCGAAGCGCACTTCGCCGCCGTGCGCCTCGATATCCTTCCTTATATTATGCACCACCGTACGCAGCACATCCGTGCCGACGTGCGGCTTTGCCATGACAGCGACGCTTTCGGGCGCGCCGTAGCGCACGAGCGTTTCGGAGACGAGCTCCGCCCGGGGATCCTTGATCCGGGTGGTGAGCTTGCCGTCGGAGAAGGCGCCTGCGCCGCCCTCGCCGAACATTATGTTGCTTTCGGGATCGAGGCTGCCGCCGGAGAAGAAGCGTTCGACGTCGGCTCCGCGCTCCTCGATAGGGCGGCCCCTTTCGATAAGCGTGACGGCATAGCCGCGCTCGGCAAGCGTATGCGCCGCAAAGAGGCCCGCGGGTCCCGCGCCCACGACCACGACGGGAGCGAGCTGAGGCTCATCGCCCATAACGGGGGCGATGATGGGCTTTTCGGGAGCCTTTGAGATATTGCGCGAAACGCGGTGCGAATTGCGCTCCCAGACCTTGTCCTCCACCTCGAACAGGGCGGAGTAGATAAAGCGGATATCGTTTTTGTCGCGCGCGTCGAGCGAGCGGCGCACCACGCGCACGCCGTCTATGCGGTCTGCCGAAAGCTTCATATCCGCGGCGATGAGCAGACGAAGCGTTGACTCGTCTGCGTTGAAGGGCATATTGAGATCGGTGGCGATCAGTTTCACGGTAAGCCTCCTTTCGGGGGGGGCGGGTCATTTTACGGTATTGGGCGTTTTGACGACGACGTGCACCTTGGACGCGGCAAGGGTTATTTCAAGCTCGCCGTACTTGTCGACGTCGGACAGCGTGTATTCAAGGTCAAGATCGTACGCGCCGGGGCCGCGGCCCTCGACGTTGACTATGACGGTAAGCTCGGAGCTTAGGAAGCTTTGCAGGAGCTTGACCGGACCGCGCACGGTAACGGCGACGTTTTCCATGCTGTGACCGTAGACGTAATCGGGGGATTCGCCGACGAAGCTGATGGGAACGCGCTCGAAGGTCTGCTCGGAATAGCGCTCGCTCACGATAAGCTGAAGCTGTATGTCGTTGGCGTTGACGCCGCCGAGTATCACGGCGCCCTCGGGTATGCCCTTGAGCGTTAGCGTGAACGAGTAGCTGCCCGTATCGGTGATGCCGCCGATTATGACGGGGTCGGAGTCGATGCTTGTGATGGAAGCGAGCACGTCGGGCTCGGCGGCGATGTCGAGCGAGGTATAGGTGAGCTTTTCGCTTGTTATCTCGAAGAGGGCGGAAAGGCTCTCGCGGTCCGCGATCTCATACTCCACGGTGACGTGCCTGTGCGGGAGCACGGTCATTTTGACGTCGACCGCGGGGATGATGGTCTTGAGGCCGGAAAGGTCGACCTCTTCGCCGGCGTTGTCGAGCAGCGTGAGCTGCACCGACCTGTTGACGGACTCGGTCACGTTCTCGAGGTCGATATAGCAGACGGCCTTTGAGATGTTGGCAAGCACTCCCCTTGCGCCCTCGAGCGTTGTGGTGGCGTCAAGAAGCGTGGGCTCGCCGTGCCAGTAGCCCTCGGGCAGCTCGCCCGTAAAGGCGTAGGTCACGGGAACGGAGCGGCTTGCAAGGTCGTCGATAACGACGCTGACGGTAGAGGGCTCGACCGAGACCACGGTGCCGCCCGTGCAGACGGCCTTGACCTCGAGGTCATAGGTGCCGGCGGCGCGCACGTCGGCAAGCGAGACCGTTGCGGTTATGTCCCGGGCGGTGACCTTGCTGATGTTGCGAAGCGGCGCGGAAACGGTAACGGTAACGTCCTTCAGTACCTCTTCGACGTCGCCGCAGACTATGAGCTTTTTTGCGATGAGGTCGGCCTCGCCGCCGGCCTCGAAGGTGGGAGTCACGCCGGAATAGGACTTGCTCCTTGCGGGGTTCTGGCTCATCAGCACGTAGCCCCACAGCAGCATGGCGATGAGCACGGAGAGCACTGCGTACAGCACCGTACGGAACCACTCGCGCTTGAACCACGGGAGCTTTTCGCCGGAAACGGCGCCGTGCGCGGCGGAGGAGCCGGCATGCTTTGCGCCGAACAGCCCGGCCATGCGTGCGGCTATATCACTTGCCGCCGTTTTTCTTTTTGCGCTTGCTTCTTGTTTCACTTGCGTCCTCCTTCCCCTCGGCGTCCTCGGCCTCGTTCTTTTTGCCGAAAAGCAGGAAGCCCTTGTCCTGCGGGTTGAAATGATCGTTCAGCAGCTCCTCGAGCGCGTCATGGTCGACGTGCCGCGTAAGCTTGCCGTCGCGCGCGTAGGAGATGGTGCCCGTTTCCTCGGACACGACCAGGGTTATGCTGTCGCTGACGGTGGAAATGCCGAGCGAGGCGCGGTGCCTTGTGCCCAGCTCCCTGGGGATATTCGGCGAGTCGAACAGCGGGAGCACGCAGGCCGCCGCGTAAATGCGCCCGTCCCTTATTATGACCGCGCCGTCATGCAGGGGCGTTTTGGGCTCGAATATGTTCTCGATAAGAGCGTCGGAAATGTCGGCGTCCACCACGGTGCCCGTCTGCACATAGTCGCCGAGCTTTGTGTTGCGCTCCAGAACGATGAGCGCGCCCACCTTGCGGCGGGACATGTTTTCAACGGCAAGGCAGAGCTGCCGTACTATTTCATAAGAAGGAGTGGTGCGCTGAACTATGCCGAGCCGTATGCCGCCGATGCGCTCGAGCGCGCGGCGGATCTCCGGCTGGAAGAGCACCACGACCACGACGATACCGGATACCAGGAAGGAGTTGAGCAGATACTTGATTGTCATCAGATTGAGCACGTTGCTGAGTATGAGCAGCAGCACAAGCACCCCGATCCCCTTCAAAACCTGATAGGACCTGGTGTTGGCCGTAAACCGTATCAGCTTGTAGATGACGTATGCGAGTATCAGTATCTCGAGCAGGTCCTGTATCCTGAACTGTTCGAACCCGATACCGATCGCGTCGAGTACGTCGGTAAACGACATTTTCGCTCTCACTCCCTTAATGCAGACTTGTTCCGCGGCGCAGCCGCGCGTTTGGAGGGCGCAGGGCCTACTCCCCCCAATACACAGGTATCCCCATATAATGATAACATAAATACAGTCGTTTTTGTACCCCTATTTTCAAAAAATTTGCTTTTGCACGGAGTATGTGCTATAATCATCATGGATATTTCTGTGAAAGGCAGTTTGCGCATGGACGATATAAATAAAAACGCTCCGGAGAACACCCGCGTTTTCGCGGTAACGGTGCAGGAGGAAAAGCCGGCGGCCGCGCCCGTACAGGCCGAGCCCGCCGGGCAGGAGGAGAAAAAGGGCATCTTCCGCAAAAGGAAGACCGCGAGGCCCTTTGTTTTGAGCATTATTTTCGACGTGCTCAAGGTGATGGCGATAGTCGGTCTGCTTGCGGGAATCGCCGTGTTCGGTCTGGTGATGGGCGTGGCCAAGGCTTACGTGGACACCACTCCCGACCTTGACACCTCGCGTCTGACGAGGTCGGAGAGGACGAGCTACATATACGACATGAACGGCGACCTCATAACCACCTTTGCCGGCATGGAATACCGCGAGTGGGTGGACATAAGCGACATACCCGACATGCTGAAAAACGCGCTCATCTCAATCGAGGACGTCCGCTTTTACAAGCACGGGGGCATAGACTTCAAGCGTCTGTTCGGCGCGGTGGTGAACACCTTCAGAAACACCTGGACGCACGGCGGCTCGACGCTCACTCAGCAGCTCATAAAGAACAAGATGCTCTCCAACGAGCAGAGCTACAAGCGCAAAATACAGGAGGCGTACCTTGCTTACGAGCTGGAGCACGTTATGAGCAAGGACAAGATACTCGAGGCGTACATGAACGACGTGTTCCTCGGGGAATCTAACTACGGCTTTTCCGCCGCGGCGAAGGACTATTTCGGCAAGGAGCTGTCGGAGCTGACGGTGCGCGAATGCGCCATGCTCGCAGGGCTGGTGCAGAAGCCCTACTACTTCGATCCCAGGGCCAACACCTATTCGCGCACGAACGAGGACGGCTCCAACAAGATGGACGTGACGGACAAGAGGACGGACATGGTGCTTGCCGCAATGTACAAGGCGGGCGTCATAACGCACGAGCAGTACGAATCCGCCCTTGTCGAAAAGGTGCGCATAGTTGAAAAGAGCGAGGCGAAGCAGCTTTACGACATGCCCTACTTTGTGGAGTATGCGGTGTACGACGTGATAACCGACCTGCTGGCTCAGAGAGGGCTTGAGGATACGAGGTCGAACCGCAACCAGATAGAGTCGGAGCTGAGGACGGGCGGCTATCATATTTACCTGACGGTGGACCCCAACGTGCAGAACACCGTGCAGGACACGCTTATTAACTGGACCAGCTACCCAGACCTGCAGAACCCCTCCGCCTCCGTACAGGTGACGACCACGCAGGAGGGCTCCATAATAGAGGTGCTTCAGCCGCAGGCGTCTGCCGTCATCATAGATCAGCACACCGGGCAGCTTCGCGCCGTGATAGGCGGGCGCCAGGCCCCCACGCTGAAAAAGCAGCTGAACCGCGCGTATCAGAGCTATATGCCCGTCGGTTCCGCGATCAAGCCGCTGTCCGTTTACGGGCCGGCGCTCGACACGGGGCTTTCGTGCGGGTCTACCATTTTGAACGCAGAGCTGCCGATAGACGGCTACGGCGGAGTCAAGGGCTACCCCGCTCTGGGCTCGACGAGATGGACCGGCATGATGACGCTGCGCCGCGGCGTAACGAGCTCGCTGAACATAGTAGCGGCAAGGACGCTGTTTGACGTGGTAACTCCCCAAGTGGGCGCGCAGTACCTGATAAAGCTGGGCGTGAACCCCTCCAAGATAAACGTGGACGGCCCCGGCCTTGCGCTGGGCACCACGGGCATTACGCCCATACAGATGGCGGCGGGCTATGCGACGATAGCCAACGGCGGCGTTTACAACGAGCCCATTGCCTATACGGTGGTGCTTGACCGCGATATGCACGTTGTGCTTGACGCGACCAAGCTGCAGAAGAGCTACCGCGTGTTCAACGAAACGAGCGCGTATATGCTGATAGACATGATGAAGGACGTTGTGTCGACAGGCACTGGTACCCGCGCCGCGATAGACGGCATGACCGTGGCGGGCAAGACCGGTACTAACGACGACTACACGAGCGTTTGGTTCGCGGGGTTCACCGGGTATTACACCGGTTCGCTTTGGATAGGCCACGACCTTTACGCCGAAAAGCTCGCCTCCGGCTCCACGGGCGGAAACTCCGCCGCGCCGCTGTGGCAGGCCTTCATGGCAAAGATACACGAGGGGCTTTCAGACAAGCCCATAATGGACGTGTCGCCGGTCGAGATCGGCCTGAGGCAGGTAACGCTCTGCTCCGTTTCGGGCAAGCTTGCGACCGAGGCCTGCATGCACGACATAGACAACCCCCCCGTGACCGATTGGTGCGCGTCGGACGCCGTTCCCTCCGAATACTGCGATATGCACTGCCTTGTGGAGGCCTGCTCCGCCTCCGGCGAGATAGCGGGGCCGTACTGCCCCTCCTCCGGAAGGTTTGCAAAGTCGATACTGCTCTTCCCGCACGATTCGCTGTTTGAAAGGCTGAAGCTTTATAAGCTCGAGAACGAGGCGGACGATTCGCTGTCGGTAAACGGCGAAGCCATATTCAGAAGGATATTCCCGAACGCCGTGATAACGAGCCTGGGGATAGACAATTATCAGGCATGGTGCGTGCGCGAAGGCAAGGTGTGCAAGGTGCACGGCGGCGGCGCGACGCCGGTCGCAGACGACGTGGAGCTGCTGATAAGCCGGGCGCAGACGCTGATCTCGACCGTTAACGAGTACCTTGCGGCGGTGCAGACGCTGCCCGATACCGACAGGCAAACTCTTATAGACAACATTGCCGCCCTGCGCGAGAGCTTCTCCGGACGCGATGAAGAGACGATCACGGCCGCCTACGAACAGCTCAAGACCAATTACGAGTATCTGTCTGCGCTGTATCCCCTGCCCATCGTTTCGGACACGGACGAGCCCGCCCCCACCGAGGAGCCCACTCCCACTCCCGACGACCGCGTATGACGGCGGGGCGCAGGCCGCGCATATATTTGGTATAGGGGCTTGCCCCAGTTTACCGAATGGAGTTGAATCTATGATCTATTTTGACAACAGCGCAACCACGCCCGTGCTGCCCAAAGCAGCGGACGAGGCGAGGCGCTATATGACGGAAGTTTATTATAACCCCTCGGCGGCGTACTCCCCGGCGGTAAAGCTCGAGCGGGAGGTGACGGAGGCCAGGTCGGTCATAGCCCGCGCAATGGGCTGTGACAAGTCGGAGGTGTATTTTACCTCCTGCGGGACGGAATCCAACAACACGGCGCTTTTCGGCACGCTCCGCGCGATGCACGGCACGGGGCGCGTCATAGTATCGGCGGCGGAGCACCCCTCGGTGTACGAGGCCGCAATGGAGCTGAGCGAATCGGGCTGGGAGGTCAAACTCGCCCCCGTGCTTGAAACGGGAGAGATCGATATGAACGCGCTCGAGGAGCTTGTGACGCCCAATACGAGGCTGATCTCCTGCATGCAGGTAAACAACGAGCTGGGCGCTGTAAACGACATTGCGGGGATAGAAAAGCTTGCCCGCAGGCGCGCGCCCGGCGCGGTGGTCCACTCGGACGGCGTGCAGGGGTTTATGAAGTTCGATATGCCCCCCTGCTCCCTTTACAGCGTGAGCGGGCACAAGCTGCACGCGCCCAAGGGCGTCGGCGCGCTGTACGTGAAGAACGGCGTGAAGATAAAGCCCTATCTCATAGGCGGCGGGCAGGAGTCGGGGCTGCGCTCCGGCACGACGAACGCGCCGGGGATAATGGCCTTTGCCGAGGCCGTGCGCGACTTTTCGCAGCACAGGCACGAATATCTGGAGCAGATGCTCGGCGTAAAAAAGAGGCTGTACGCGAACCTTTCGCGGATACGCGACGTGCGGCTGAACGGGCCGGACGTTGACAGCGGCGCGCCGCACATATTGAACGTGAGCTTTATGGGCGTGCGCGGAGAGGTGCTGCTGAACGCCCTTTCGGAAAAGGGGATCTGCGTTTCGACGGGCTCTGCCTGCGCGGCGCAGAAGCGCGGCAAAAACCGCGTGCTGAACGCCTGCGGCATTACGGGAGACCGTCAGGACGGGGCTGTAAGGTTCAGCTTTTCACACCTCAATACCCTGCGCGAGGCGGATACCGCCGCGGCAGTCATAGAAGAACAGGTCGCCTTGCTGCGTAAATTCAGACGGCGCTGATAAACGGAGGAACGAATGGAAAAGGTACTGCTTGTACGCTACACCGAAATTCACCTTAAGGGGCTGAACCGCCCCTATTTTGAGCGCGCGCTGGTGGACAACATGAAGCGCGCCCTGCACGGGCTCTCGCCCAGGATCGAGCGCGAACACGGACGCATTTACGTCCGCGGCATCGCAGACGAGCACATGGAAGAGGCCGCCGACAGGCTGACCCGCGTGTTCGGGATACACTCCCTTTCACACGCCGTCGCCGTGGATAAGGATTGGGAGACCGTGGTCTCCGCCGCGGCGGAGCTTATGGAGAAGCGGCTGGAGGGGGTCTCCTCGGCTACGTTCAAGGTGCTGGCGCGCAGGTCAGACAAGCACTATTTCATGAACAGCGACGAGATAAACCGCGAGCTCGGCGGCAGGATGCTGGAGAGGTTCCCGCAGCTTTCGGTGGACGTGCACAAGCCCGAGATCAAGCTGTCGGTCGAGGTGCGCGACATGGCGTACGTCTACTGCGACGAGATACCCGGTTCCGCCGGCATGCCCACGGGCACCGCGGGAAAGGCCTCGCTGCTGATATCCGGCGGCATAGACAGCCCCGTGGCCGGGTACATGATGGCAAAGCGCGGGCTTACGCTGTCGGCAGTGCATTTCTACTCCTACCCCTATACCAGCGAACGCGCCCGTGATAAGGTGGTGGAGCTGACTCAGCTCGTTTCAAGGTACGCGGGCGAGATAAGGCTGTACCTCGTTCCCTTTACCGAGATACAGATGACCATTTACGAGAAATGCCCCGAGAAGGAGACCACCGTGCTTATGCGCAGGCTTATGATGCGCATTGCCGAACGCTTCGCAAGGCAAGAGGGCGCTTTGGCCCTTATCACCGGAGAGAGCCTCGGCCAGGTCGCAAGCCAGACCCTGGAGGCGCTCGTCTGCACGAACGACGCGGTGACGCTTCCCGTGTTCCGTCCGCTCATAGGCTTTGACAAGGACGAGATAATGGACGTTGCAAGGCGCATCGGCACTTACGAAACGAGCATACTCCCCTATGAGGACTGCTGTACGGTGTTCGTGCCCAAGCACCCCGTGACAAAGCCCAAGCTCGACGAGCTGAGGGCGAGCGAGGCGCTTGTGGATTGGACAGAGATGATAGAGCGCGCGGTCGAGCAGACCGAGCTTATGACGGTAAAATGAAGCGGAGACGGACAGCATCATACCTGTTGGCGGCGCTTACGGCGCTTGCGGCGGCGCTGTCCGTTTTTTGCGCCTGCAGGATGGAGGTGCCTTACACAAGACCGTACTCGCACACCTTCGACCCCAGCCCCTTCTGGCAGGACCAGGAGCAGGCGATAGTGCGCCGCCCTCTGACGCTTATAACGAAAAGGCTGGTGACGGCGGGCTGCGCCGTGCGCTACCCGTACATCTGCGACGACGGCATGGACGCGCTGAACGTAGCAGTACACATGGCGTTCACCGAATTTGCCGCGGCCTGCGAAACGGACGGCGGAAGGGTCTCGTACACGGTGGAGTTCAACCGATACGGGCTGCTGTCGATGATCATCACCTGCTCCACAGGCGACGGCAAGGTGCTGTTCACCGACGCCGCGAACTTCGACACCGACGCGGGCAAGCGCGTGTACCTGTCATCCTGCTTCGGTCAGGGGGCCACGGGGATCAAGGAAAGGCTGACGGAGCTTTTATCAGCTGAGGCGGAGGCCCGCGGAACGGAGCCGATCGGCAGCCTTCCAGAGTTTGACGACAGCACGCCCTTCGTATTTACCTACGGCGGGATATACCTCCTGTTCCGCGAATACGAGGTGTTCCCCCCGGAGGCGGGGCTTGAAAAGCTGAAGGTGCCCGCCACCGCGGTGGACTATTCGAAGGACGGGCTGATGGCAAGGCTGAAATGAATATTTTCAGGCGCGGCCGGGCGGCGGACCCGGCCTTTTTTTGCACCCGGGGCTTGGGAAAACGCCGAAAAAATATATATGGGAAAAGGAAAAAAAGCCCTTGCGCGGGGAGTGCGGGTATGATATAATGATTTTTGGCATAAAACTCACCCGGGCAGACTCGCAGGCCCGTCCGCAAAAAAGCGGTACCTTGGCGGGGATGAAGCTCGGGGAGGAATAAATTAACGGGAGGTTATTTTTATGTCAGTCATTTCTATGAAGCAGCTCCTCGAGGCGGGCGTCCATTTCGGGCATCAGACTCGCCGCTGGAACCCCAAGATGCGCGAGTACATCTTTACCGAGCGTAACGGCATCTACATCATCGACCTGCAGAAGACCGTCAAGAAGATCGACGAGGCTTACAACTTCGTACGCGACGTTGCCATGGATAACGGCACCGTTCTTTTCGTCGGCACCAAGAAGCAGGCTCAGGAGAGCATCGAGCAGGAAGC
>JAEEGL017294633.1_pt1 | contig 24785 bp, 17 predicted proteins | sample 9134231 | NCBI WGS metagenome assembly JAEEGL01 (sample SAMN16246548, study PRJNA631951) | gut metagenome | biome: gut microbiome; feature: rumen; material: fiber-attached | host: Bos | place: Iran: Karaj | collected 2018-10
GAAGAGGAAGAACAGTGGTACTTCGTTGTTGAAGATGTAGTTGCAGCATTAACCGACAGTTCTGACCCTAAACAATATGTTAAACGCATGAAACAGCGTGATGCCGAACTAGCTAAAGGATGGGTACAATTTGTACCTACCCTTGTTGTTCCAACTGCAGGTGGCAAACAACGAATGAGTTGTGCAAATGTCAAAGGTCTGTTCCGCATCATCCAATCCATTCCTTCACCCAAGGCCGAACCATTCAAACAATGGCTGGCAACTGTTGGCTACGAACGGATACTTGAAATTGAAAATCCAGAACTCGCCCAAGAGCGAATGAAGGAACTCTACGAACAGAAAGGCTATCCAAAAGACTGGATTGACAAGCGATTGCGCGGAATTGCAATCAGACAGAACCTTACCGACGAATGGAAAAAGTGTGGCATTACCGAAGAACGCGACTTTGCTATACTCACTGCCGAAATCAGCAAGGCAACTTTTGGTATGACTCCTTCAGAATACAAGGAATTCAAAGGCCTTACAAAGAAAAATCAGAACCTGCGCGACCACATGGACGATTTGGAACTGATTTTCACAATGCTCGGAGAACGTGTTACAACAGAAATATCACAAAAGGAACATCCTGAAACATTCCAGGAGAGTAAAAAGATTGCCCGTCGTGGAGGAAATGTAGCTGGCATTGCTCGAAAAGAAACAGAAAAGGAACTCGGAAGACCTGTATCAAACACCAGCAATTTCCTGCCAGAATCCGACAGCCACAATGATTTATTGACATCAGCCAACAATGAAGAAAATTAAACTATGATTAAGCGCACCCTATATTTCGGCAATCCAGCCTATCTTTCGCTTAGAAACCAGCAGCTTGTGGTGTCGATTCCGCCAAAGGACGGCGAGGAAGCCACAGAACGAACCATACCTATAGAAGATTTAGGTTTCGTGATACTCGACAATCCGCAGATTACAATAACACACGGTGCCTTGGGTGCGCTTGTCGAAAACAACACCGCCGTAGTTACCTGCGACAGCCGACACATGCCGGCAGGCCTGCTATTGCCCACCGAAGGCAATACCACGCAGAGCGAACGCTACCGCAACCAGATTGAAGCCTCGCTCCCACTGCGCAAGCAAATCTGGCAGCAGACAGTGCAGGCAAAAATCCGCAATCAAGCGGCAGCTCTCGAAAAACGACGGGGCAAAAGTTTCGGCAATATGCTCGCGTGGGCCGACGATGTGCGCAGCGGCGACAGAGAAAACCTCGAAGCACGTGCGGCTGTGTTCTACTGGGACAACCTGTTTGCCGTAGAAATCGACAAGTTCCGTCGCGACCCCGACGGCGATATGCCAAACGCCATCCTCAACTACGGCTACGCAATACTGCGGGCGATAATCGCCCGTGCACTGGTAGGAAGCGGACTCCTCCCCACTCTCGGTGTTTTCCACCGCAACCGTTACAATGCCTACTGCCTTGCCGACGACATAATGGAACCCTACCGCCCATACGTCGACCTTATGGTTTGCGACATTCTCGACGAATTTGGAATGCCCGAAAAGCTAAACCGCGACATAAAGGCGAAACTCCTCACCCTGCCAACCGTGGATGTGGTGATTGACGGCAAGCGCAGTCCGCTGATGATTGCCGCCTCGCAGACAAGCGCATCGCTGGCACGATGTTATGCAGGTGAAATCCGAAAGGTGAGCTATCCCGAGATGTAATGGAACGATTCAGCGAATACCGAATAATGTGGGTGCTAGTTTTCTTCGATCTTCCAACCGAAACCAAGAAAGAACGCAAGGTTGCCGCAGCATTCCGCAAACAGCTCATCAGCGACGGATTCACAATGTTCCAGTTCTCAATCTACATCAGGCACTGCCCCAGTAGCGAAAATGCCAACGTACACATCAAGCGCGTAAAACTGCATCTGCCCGAGCTTGGCAAGGTCGGAATCCTGTGTATCACCGATAAGCAGTTCGGCTGTATGGAAATTTTCTTCGGTCAGAAGCAGGAAAACAACAATCCTGTGGTTCAGCAGTTGGAATTGTTCTAATGGTCTATAGATTTAATGGTTCAATGTAGAGTCGTTGCGAGCAACGACTACACAATACAATAGTGTCAAAATGCACAAAAATTCAAATATTCAACATTCAGCAGCAATCTCCAGCCATAATCCCCGACCCCATTACAAACAAAAAATCCTCCCTTTCGGGGAGGATTTCATCTCTAAACAACATTCTTTTTTTATTTCTAATTCATCCTTTAACTCTTTGAGCATCAGTCAATTTTCAGTATCGAGGTTGCTTAAAGAGCGTCAAAGTTACAAATTTAAAGCAAATCACAACTCGTAGAATTTGCGGACATCATCGTAATAAGGTTGCTTAAAGAGCGTCAAAGTTACAAATTTAAAGCAAATCACAACTCACTTATAAGTAGCTGTAAAGTTGTATCGGGTTGCTTAAAGAGCGTCAAAGTTACAAATTTAAAGCAAATCACAACACCTTGAAAAGGGGGGAAATCCTACAGAAAGGTTGCTTAAAGAGCGTCAAAGTTACAAATTTAAAGCAAATCACAACGCAACCGCATTTTTATAATTTTGCCGAGCAGGTTGCTTAAAGAGCGTCAAAGTTACAAATTTAAAGCAAATCACAACTCGGGTTGTTTTTGTTTTATCTAGTAGTCGGGTTGCTTAAAGAGCGTCAAAGTTACAAATTTAAAGCAAATCACAACGTATTGACAACACAACTACAACCAAGGACGGGTTGCTTAAAGAGCGTCAAAGTTACAAATTTAAAGCAAATCACAACTAAAGCGGGTTTAGGGATTTTACCGCATAAGGTTGCTTAAAGAGCGTCAAAGTTACAAATTTAAAGCAAATCACAACGCCATTGAGCTCGGGCGATTGCTTGCCCAGGGTTGCTTAAAGAGCGTCAAAGTTACAAATTTAAAGCAAATCACAACTCGCCTCGTTTTCAATCTCAATGGATGCATGGTTGCTTAAAGAGCGTCAAAGTTACAAATTTAAAGCAAATCACAACGAATTGCACGTTGCAAGATGTTACGCAGGCGTTGTTTACAGCATGTCAAAGATACAAATTTAAAGCAAATCACAACTGGCATTGCCACCGGCAGAGAGCAACGAAAGTTGTTTAAAGCGTGTCAAAGATACGAATTTAAAGCAAATCACAACGCTGATACCTGCACGACGTGCAAACAGCCTGTTGTTTACAGCATGTCAAAGATACAAATTTTTTCTCAAAGCAAATCACAACGATTTTCCCTCGTCACAATCCCATAATGTTTCATAACTTCCTTCATTTGTTGATAACGTCTAAATGAAGGCTTTGTTTTTTTCTGTAATTTTGCGACCAAAACATTTGGCTACATGGCAAAGAAAGACACCGAAACCCCGCTGATGAAACAATACTACGAGGTAAAGCACAAGCATCCCGATGCTATACTGCTTTTCCGCGTGGGCGACTTCTACGAGACATTTGGCGACGACGCTGTTACGGCTAGCAAAATACTCGGTATTACTCTCACTCAGCGTGCAGGCGCGCCTCTGGCCGGTGTCCCCTACCACGCCATCGATACCTATCTGCCTCGGCTGGTCCGTGCTGGCATGCGCGTGGCAATATGCGAGCAACTCGAAGACCCTAAAACAACAAAAACTATCGTCAAGCGAGGCATTACCGAACTCGTAACGCCAGGCATCACTATGGACGACAACGTCCTCGAACAAAAGGAGAACAATTTCCTTGCCAGCATTTACAGCGAAAACAAAATTTTCGGAATCTCATTCCTCGACATTTCAACGGGAGAATTTCTCGTTTCCCAAGGCAACAAAGACTATATCGATAAACTCATACAGAATTTCAAGCCTAAGGAAATAATCTTCGAAAAGGAACAGAAATCTCTAATTACTAATACTTTCCATGAACTTCCAGCTACCTACGACCTGCCAGACTGGATGTTTACCGAGGAAAATGCTATCGAAAAACTTACACGCCAGTTCAACACAAAAACTCTCAAAGGCTTCGGTGTCGAACACCTGAAAGTCGGCATAATTGCCGCTGGCGCCATAATCGACTACCTCGACTACACAAAGCACGACTGCTGCGAACATATCAAGAACCTCGCCCGAATCGACGAGGACAAGTATGTGTGGCTCGACAAGTTTACCATCCGTAACCTCGAACTTTTCGATTCGGGATACGAAAACGGCAAAAGCCTGATAAACGTTATCGACAACACACAGACTGGCATGGGCGGACGTCTGCTAAAACGCTGGCTGTCACTACCATTAAAAAGCGTTGATGCCATAAACGAAAGGCTCAACGTCGTCGAACACCTAATCAAGCACAGCGAAACCAGCGATGCCATTTCCGAAAAACTTTCGATGGTCGGCGACATCGAGCGTCTTGCCTCAAAGGTGGCAGTACTGCGCGTCAACCCACGAGAAATGCTCCAGCTCAAATATTCGCTCGACGCCATAGAACCCATAATCGACATCTGCCGAAATGCTGAAATTCCCGAGTTGCAGGTCATAGGCGAAAAAATGGACTACTGCAACGATCTCCGCGAAAAAATCGGCAAATACATCAACCCCGACTGTCCAAACCTGCTTTCGAAAGGCAATGTCATCAACAGCGGCGTAAATTCCGAACTCGACGAACTTCGAAGCATATCCACCAACGGGAAATCGTATCTTGAGGACATCGAACGTCGTGAAAGCGAACGCACTGGCATATCGTCGTTAAAGATAAACTACAATAACGTTTTCGGCTACTATTTCGAAGTTCGCAACACGCACAAGGACAAGGTTCCGCCAGAATGGACACGCAAGCAGACCCTTGTTAATGCCGAGCGATACATAAACGAGGAACTGAAAGAATACGAGGAAAAGATTCTCGGTGCCGAAGAAAGAATTTCGGCTATCGAAGCCCGTCTGTTCAACGAACTTATAGGCTATGCAACTTCGCAGATCGGCAAAGTGCAGATAACCGCAGGTCTTATTGCCCGTCTCGACTGCCTTATGTCGTTTGCAAAAGATGCCCTGCAAAACAAATATTGCCGTCCCGAAGTCAACGACGGAAATGTAATCGACATAAAGGAAGGTCGCCATCCTGTGATTGAAAAGCAGCTAAAGTTCGGGGAACCATACATTTCCAACGACGTTTTCCTCGACGACAAGACACAGCAGATAATGATGATAACCGGTCCCAACATGTCGGGTAAGTCGGCTCTGCTACGACAGACGGCACTTATATGCATCATGGCGCAAATTGGTTGCTATGTGCCTGCGCAAAAGGCTTCGCTCGGAATCGTCGATAAGATTTTCACCCGCGTAGGTGCATCCGACAACATTTCGATGGGCGAATCGACCTTCATGGTCGAGATGACCGAAGCCGCCAGCATCATGAACAACCTCTCCGACCACAGCCTTATCTTGCTCGACGAACTTGGACGAGGCACCAGCACCTACGATGGCATTTCAATTGCTTGGGCAATAGCCGAGTACATCCACGAGCACTCGAAAGCAAAAACCTTGTTCGCTACTCATTACCACGAACTTAACGAAATGGAAAAGGATTTCAGCCGAATACGCAACTACAACGTTTCGGTGCAGGAATCGGGCAACAAGGTGATATTTTTGCGCAAATTGCAGCCTGGTGGAAGCGAACACAGTTTCGGAATACACGTGGCAAAGATGGCTGGAATGCCGAAATCGATTGTTTATCGCGCCAACAAGATTCTCGAACAGCTCGAAGCCGATGGCAACGATGTGAACAGCAATGCAAAAGTCGGCAAACATGTCGATACCATTGCGCAGAACCGCGATGGCTACCAACTAAGTTTCTTCCAGCTCGACGACCCTGTGCTTTCGCAAATAAAGAAGGAACTCATGAACCTCGACATCGACAGACTGAGTCCTCTCGAAGCACTCAACAAACTCAACGACATTAAGAAACTTGCAGGTGCAAAATAAAAGGAAGCTATATACATGTTGACACAAAGTACTTTTTGTTATAGGCTCTTTGGTCATTCCACAAGACAGAACGAACAGCATAAGGTACGTTGCTTGTGAGTTCGTTTATGCGGAATCTCCTATAGAAACGTTTTCAATTGGAGATTCCGCATAGTTGAACAATATTACGCTCTCCGTTCCGTATCGCGTTATTGTTCTAACTTACGGAATGACAGTTTAATAGCACAAAATTTAGTCAACTTGTATATAGTTACCAAATAAAAAAAGGGAACCCGTCATGCTGAACTTGTTTCAGTATCTGGGTTCCCGTTTTTATCAGTATAAATTACTATCCTACTTTTACTCCGCTCTTTACCAAATCTTTTGGCTGTAGCAGAACCAGACGTCCATCGGCATCCTCGGCTGAGAGAATCATACCTTCGGAAACAACGCCTTTCAACTTGCGTGGCTCGAAGTTGGCAATGAAGCAAACCTGAGTTCCTACAAGCTTTTCGGGTTCGGTATAATACTTTGCAATACCACTGACGATTGTACGTCCGCCCATGCCGTCGTCAATCTTGAACTGCAACAACTTGTCGGCCTTCGGAACCTTGAAGCATTCCAATACAGTACCAACGCGGATGTCAACTTTCATAAAGTCGTCGAAAGCAACATTTTCCTTTACTGGCTGCGGCTTGTAGTTGTTCTTTTCGTTCTCGACCTTGATGTCGGCAAGACGCTGAAGCTGAGCATCAATTGCAGCATCCTCGATGCGTTCGAACAAAAGTTCGGCCTCGCCAATCTTGTGTCCTACAGGAATCAAATCGACCTTTGTGGTGCTTTCCCATTCGGGACGTTCTATGTTCAACATCTTGAACAACTTAGCACTTGTGAATGGCAAGAACGGTTCTGCCAAGGTTGCCGACAATGCGCACAACTGCAACGAATAGTACAAAATGGTACGAGTGCGAGCCTCGTCAGTCTTGACAAGCTTCCACGGCTCAGTATCGGCCAGGTACTTGTTACCCAGACGGCTAACAGCCATAGCATCCTTCAATGCCTCGCGGAACTTGTAGTTCTCGATGTTGTTTTCGAGACTTTCTTTGATGCGGGCGATTTCGGCACGGATTTCCTTTTCGTAATCGGTATCCTCTGCTGGCTGCGGAACATTTCCACCATAATATTTATGCGTAAGCACAACTGCACGGTTGATGAAATTACCCATGATGGCAACGAGTTCGCTGTTGTTCTTGGTCTGGAAATCCTTCCACGAGAAGTCGTTGTCCTTGGTTTCTGGTGCATTAGCAGTGAGCACATATCTCAATACGTCCTGCTTGCCTTCGAAATCGCGCAGATATTCGTGAAGCCATACAGCCCAATTGCGCGAGGTGCTTATCTTGTCGCCCTCGAGGTTGAGGAATTCGTTTGCCGGAACATTGTCTGGCAAAATGTACGAACCTTCGTGACGCAACATCGACGGGAAAATTATGCAGTGGAAAACTATGTTGTCCTTGCCAATGAAATGCACCAGCTTGGTGTCCTTGTCTTTCCACCACTTCTCCCAGTCGTTGGGATACAACATCTTGGTATTTGAGATATAACCTATTGGAGCATCGAACCACACATACAACACTTTATCCTTAGCTTCCTCAAGCGGAACTTTAACACCCCAGTTCAAATCACGGGTGACGGCACGCGGGAACAAACCCGAATCCAACCACGACTTGCACTGACCGTAAACATTAGGTTTCCATTCCTTATGCTCCTCGAGAATCCAGTGGCGAAGTTCCTCCTCGTACTTGTCGAGAGGAAGGTACCAATGCTTGGTTTCCTTCATTACAGGAGCGTTTCCGCTAATCATCGAACGCGGATTTACAAGTTCGGTCGGACTAAGCGACGAACCGCACTTTTCGCACTGGTCGCCGTATGCATCCTCGGCACCGCACTTGGGACAAGTACCCATAATGTAGCGGTCGGCAAGGAACTGATGCTCCTGCTCGTCGTAGAACTGCATCGAGGTCTTTTCTACAAATTCGCCCTTGTTGTACAGCGAAAGGAAAAACTCGGAAGCAGTCTTGTGATGAATTTCGGCACTGGTACGACCGTAAATGTCGAACGAAATGCCAAATTCTTCGAACGATTTCTTAATTATCTTATGGTATCTATCGACAATATCCTGCGGAGTTACGCCTTCCTTGCGAGCTTTGAGCGTTACTGGAACACCATGTTCGTCGGAACCACCGATGAAAAGTACGTCGCGGTGTTTCAGGCGGTTGTAGCGAGCATAAATGTCGGCAGGCACATACACGCCAGCCAGATGTCCAATATGTACAGGTCCGTTTGCATACGGCAAAGCGGATGTAATTGTTATTCTCTTATAATCTTTCATTTTCCGAAAATTTTGTGCAAAAATAACACATATTTGCGAGTTGCGAATTGTGATTTTTCAATTTTTTCTCTTCATAGTCATGCTGAAACAAGTTCAGGATGACATCGTTTTTTTACGGTCTCAGTTTTAAACGTTTGCCAATGCTAAGTATCGAGGATTCCTTTATTCCGTTGAGGTCGCAAATCTGCTTTACCGAAACGTGATACTTACGAGCAATGGCCGACAAGGTGTCGCCAGACTTAACTACATGATACTGCGAGTTATCCACAAACTTCATATAGTCGAAATTGCTTGCATAAATAGGAATTCTGTCGGCAACCAAAGCACCAGTCTGCGCATTAAACACAAGTTCCGGATCGAAGGCATTGTCCTTCAGGCGAGTCTCGAAATGCAAATGGTTGTATGCTGTTCCACAAATGCCTATTGTTTCGCCGGCATTGACTTTCTGGTTGACCTTGCATTTTACATCGTCGAGGTGAGCATATACGGTTTCGAGTCCGTTGTAATGTCTTACAACCACAGCGTTGCCATATTTAGAACCGCTCCATCCAGCGAAACGAACAATGCCGTCGAAGGCAGCAACAACGGCATCGCCAGAATTAAGGGCAATGTCGATTCCAGTGTGCATCTTTCCGCTACGCATTCCGAAACCCGAAACTAGCTTTCCCTTTGCAGGAAAACTGGATGCGGCTCCGCCAAAGTTGATGACGCTGGTCTCTTTTGTTCGTGCGTAGTCGGGATTCTGTGCATATACCGAGGTTGTAACCCAGTTTTCCGACTTAATGTCTGTGGTATCGATTGTTGCCGATTTTAGATCAGGTTGTATTTCAATGTATTGCCAAGTCTTGTCGTCGTATAGTATTACCGAGAGGTTGCCACGCGAAATGGTATCAACAGGCGTTTTTACCTGAGCAAACGACAAGGCGCAGACCGAGCATAGTGCAATTGCAAGCGATATTCTTTTCATATTGCAAAAATAGGGAAAATCGAGGATTAGAGGATTTAAAAATTCAAAAATTCAAGGATTAAAAAATTATAGGCCCACAAATACATTGTGAGCCTACATATTATCAATTATCAATTATCAATTGCTAATTGCTAATTGTCAATTCCCCACCACGAATTTTTCTGTCCATTCCCCTATCCTAATCATATACATTCCTTGCTTCAACTGCGAAACGTCAATCTCGCTGCCAGAAACCAAACCGTTAACGAGCAAACGTCCATCCATGGAATAAATCTCGTAATCGCCAACTACGTCCATGCCGAACTGGATTTTGCCATTGGTAACTGGATTTGTGAAAGAAAGATTTTCAGATTGGACATCATCAATTCCACCTAAGACACAATGATAAAAATCTTCACATCTAGAAAAACTACAATTATCTCGATAGATAGTCAAACAAATATTCGCAGTATCATTAGAATACTCAAGGAATTCTCTAACGTCTAAATACAAAAATACAGAATTTCCATCCAAGTCTAAATAGTTAGGAAAAAACGTATACGAAACTCCATTGCTAGAACTCAATACACAAGAATCTATACTTGCAGGCATATATACTCGCACCACTTCCGCACCTATGGTTTTAGTTAACACCAATGGCTCGTAATAAATATACATAGATTCGTAGATATTACATTCAGACCAATTTCCCGCAGCATGTCGGGCAGCAAAACGTAAATTCGATGCAGTATTATAATCAATATTTTCAGGACGATAATCCAAGTGATCATACCAACCATAATCCAGATATAATATGCTTCTGAAAGTCAATGCTGCCAAATATGTTCCCGCCACCGATGGATGGCTTTCGTCCGACTGGTAAAGGTTGATTTCGGGATAGTTGTCGCGGACATATTTCCACGCCAAGCCAACCGGCACCACAATGGCATTGTTGTCGTCGGCCATCTGCACATAGCTTTCGCGAAGACGCTGCTGCATACCATCATAGGTACACAATGGCGGATAGTTGGCACAATTGCTCTGGTCGCCGTTTTCGCGTCCCCAAGTCATAAAGAACAATATCTGTGTACACGAATCGTTGGCTCGTATCGAGTCGCACAACTGCTTTGCAAACGGATAGCACTCCGCCTCGACCTGCGACGGTGGAAACGACGGCAACTGGCTCTGCTCCTGCAAAACCACATAGTCCCACGCACGCGACCTTATACGGTTGAAGGTCTCGGGATTATTGCAGAAAGTACTGAACGAGGCGCTACCCACGGTAAGCGATTCTGTATATAAAGTGTCGCCTTCCGCCAAGGCAATATTCTTGAGCATCGCATCTACACCACCATTAAAATATGTATAGCTGTTGCCAATGAAAAGTATCGACTTCGTCTGTGCAAAGCAAAACGCCGAAAGAATAACGAATGCTATAAGTATCAGTTTCTTCATAATACATGTATTTTATCCTTGACAAATATAATGCAATTTTCGCACCAACCAAAGGATAATTAATAGGAATATACGAACAGCAAAAAAAAGTACATTTTACCATGCTGCGTATATCAACAGACTACAAGGAAATTCTCATTCGCAATATGCGCTCATTATCAGAATATTACTCCACTACGAACTTGTGTGTTTCGCCGTCGGCAAGCTTTATAAGGTAAAGTCCCGAGCGGAAGTCGGACACATCTATACTATCGCCGTGGAGAGTTCCCTGCTTGCACAACCTTCCCGTATAGGTATAAATTGAATAATCGACGATTATATTTCGGTCGAACTGCAGTTTCCCGTCGATGACAATATTTGCAAACGAAGCACGGTTACGTTTTCCATTTGCATATTCCTCGCATCTTGGCTTCTGGTCGAGACGCCATTCGGCCATGCTTCGGAACACCACGACCGATGCAGCCTGCTGCAAAATAGCCGCTTCGGACTGCGGAAGTCCGTATGTGTATGATGCACCCTCGGGCGACTCCTTGAATATTGACGCATAAAACACACATGCGGCCAAATATGTACCCTGCGGAGAGGGATGACTTTTATCCTCTGTATATAAGTTTATTTCAGGATAATTGTCGCGCACATATTTCCATGCCATGCCCACAGGTGCTACTGCGCCATCGTTGTCGGCTGCCATTTCGCAGTAGCTTTCGGCAAGACGCTTCTGCATTCCGTTGTAAGTAGTCAAAGGCATATAGGTAGTGTCGCTTATGTAGCCATTCTTTCGTCCCCACGTCATGTAAAACATAAGCTGGGTGCAGTAATTGTTGTCGTGAACCATGTCGCTAAGGATCTTGGCGTATGGGTAGGTAAGCGTATCGACAACCTCGGGCGGATAGCAGGGATTGGTACTAAGTTCCTGCAAAACGACATAGTCCCAAGCCTTGGATTTAATTTTCGAAAGAGTCTGCTGATTACTACAATGCCTTTGCAACGAGTAACCGCCAATAGCCGACGACTCGGCATAAATCTCGATACCTTTTGACGCTGCCAGCGACACCAGCATCTTGTCGACGCCATCGTTGCAGTGCGTGTAGCTGTTACCTACAAACAAGATGCTCTTAGTCTGAGCAAAACCGCCCAGGCTAACGAACATCATCAATATCGGCAGAACCAAATTCCTCATGACAATAATGTCTATTATCGGTTGTTTTTTATTTATAGTTCAAGGTCCAATGGTTATTGCAATTTTTATCAATTATCAATTGTTAATTGTCAATTGTTAATTGTCATTGTCCCTTACCTCGTCTTTGCATAGTTTGCATGTACCCTTCTTACCCTTTCGCGAAGCTGAAGCTTGTACTCTTCCCAATCGTTAATGTTACGACGGGCGACACCAGTTTCCATAGCGGCCTTTGCAACAGCAGGTGCAACACATTCTATTACTCGCAAATCCAATGGCTTCGGAATTATGTATTCGCGACCAAATTCAATCTTATCGACATTGTAAGCTTCGCAAACATAGTCAGGAACCGGTTCCATTGCAAGGTCGGCCAAAGCGTGCGATGCAGCAATCTTCATCTCTTCGTTAATCTGGGTTGCACAAACGTCCAAAGCACCACGGAAAATGAACGGGAAACCAAGAACGTTGTTCACCTGGTTCGGATAATCGCTTCTACCTGTTGCAATTATAACATCGGGACGCGATTCCTTGGCATCTTCGTACGATATTTCGGGAGTTGGATTTGCCATAGCGAATACAACTGGGTCCTTAGCCATTGTCTTCATCATTTCCTTCGACACCACATTTCCAACCGAAACACCAGCAAATACATCGGCGCCGACCATAGCCTCGGCCAAAGTATGAAGGTCGCGTGTGGTCGCAAACTCACGCTTCTGTTCGGTAAGTTTCGGATTGTCGGCACGAACAACGCCCTTGCTGTCGCAAAGGACTATGTTTTCGCGCTTTACGCCCAAGGTGCAGAACAAACGTGCACAACTTATACCAGCCGCACCTGCCCCGTTGAACACAACCTTAACCTCGTCGATTTTCTTTCCAGCAATCTTCAGGGCATTAAGCAAAGCGGCACCCGAAATAATTGCAGTACCGTGCTGGTCGTCGTGGAAAACAGGAATGTTCATCTGCTTCTTCAACTCTGTTTCAATATAGAAACATTCGGGAGCCTTGATGTCCTCGAGGTTGATTCCGCCAAATGTCGGTTCGAGAGCCTTTACTATCTCCACAACCTTCTGCGGATCCTTCTCGTTGATTTCGATATCGAACACATCAACATCAGCAAACGACTTGAACAGCAAGCCCTTGCCTTCCATAACAGGCTTGCCGGCTTCGGGACCAATATCACCGAGACCAAGGACTGCAGTTCCATTGCTGACTACAGCCACAAGGTTTCCCTTAGCCGTGTAGTCGTAAACTTTCTGCTTGTCGTCCTTAATTTCGAGGCATGGTTCTGCTACGCCAGGTGTATATGCAAGCGACAAGTCCTTCTGTGTGCGGAAGTCCTTTGTCGAAACGACTTCTATCTTTCCTTTTCTGCCTTGGCTATGATAGTCGAGGGCATCTTGTTTTGTGTATAAGCTCATAATTATTTATTCGTCAACTTCATTAATTTCATTGATATTGTATTCGTCAACATTGTGACGAGACTCTTCCAAATTCTCCAGGCTTCTGCGGTTGTTGTAGATATCGACAGCCATACGAATTGCGTTACACATCGGCAAGTAGTTGGCCTGATTCTTACCAGCAATTTCGTATGCGGTTCCGTGAGCCGGCGAAGTACGTACAATCGGCAGACCTGCGGTGTAGTTCACACCATCGTCGAATGTCAGTGCCTTGAACGGAGCCAATCCCTGGTCGTGGTACATTGCAAGCACAGCATCGAACTTCTTGAAATCGCCCGAACCGAAGAAACCGTCGGCAGAATACGGACCGAAAGCAAGAATATCCTTCTCGCGAGCCTCGTTTATAGCTGGGATAATAATTGTTTCTTCTTCGTTACCAATAACACCATGGTCGCCGCAATGCGGATTGAGACCGAGAACTGCTATACGTGGCTTGCGCACGACAAAATCGCGTTTCAGCGAATCGTTGAGCAATTCAAGTTTCTCGAGCAACAACTCTTTTGTAAGAGCCTTCGAAACTTCCGAAATTGGAATATGTCCGGTTGCCACGCCTACTCGCAAAGCCTCGCTGCACATTAGCATCAGACACTTGTCGGCATTGAACTGCTGGGCAAGGTATTCGGTATGTCCGGGGAAATTGAAGCCCGCCGACTGGATGTTCCATTTATTAATAGGTCCAGTGACAAGGATGTCGATTTCTTTGTTCTTGAGGTCGGCAACAGCCTTTTCGAGAGCCTGATACGATGCCAAACCTGCTATTTCGTTCGACTTGCCCACTTCGACGCGGATATCTTCGCTGTTGCAGTTTATAACATATATACCATTATTCTTAGCTTCTTCCGCCGAATTAATCGTTGTGGTATTTATATTACTTCCCAGATTCTTCTTGTAGTAGGCAAGAATTTTGGGAGAACCATAAATAATAGTAACTGCATTGGGAATATTCTTAATATCCATCAACGATTTGAGTATCACCTCATAACCAATTCCGTTGATGTCGCCGGGGGTAAATCCTATTTTTATTTTTGTCATAGTAATATAATTTCAAAAAAATTTTCGCGAAGTTACAATTTTATTTGAAGATTTGATGATTTGAAAATTCAATGATTCAAAAATTCGACTATTCAATTGTACATTGTTAATTATCAATTATTAATTGTTTTTTGTCAATTCGGTAAAATACTTGAACAGCAGTCTTGTTGGCACCGATGTTCCGCCATTTCCGCGATACGAGTCCTTCTTTTCGGTGAAAGCAGGACCTGCAATGTCGAGATGAACCCACTTGTAGTCGGTAAAATGCTTTAGGAACATTGCAGCGGTAATTGTTCCGCCATAACGTTTGCCGCAGTTCTTCAGATCGGCAATCGGCGACTCCAGCTGTTCGGCAAAATCGTCCCACAATGGCAGTTCTATCAGTCGTTCCCACACATTGAAACCGTATTCCTTTAGTTTTGCAATATCATCGGGCGAAGTTCCTAGCACTGCAGTATTCTTGTCGCCAACGGCAACCATTGCAGCGCCAGTAAGCGTTGCCATGTCGATTACCAGTTCGGGATTGTACTTCTTTGCATACGACAGAGCATCGGCAAGAATCAATCTGCCTTCGGCATCGGTGTTGGCAATCTCGACGGTAGTACCATCGTACATAGTGATAATGTCCTCGGGAACATACGCAGTAGCTCCTATCCTATTTTCTGTTGCCGGCACAAGTCCGTAAACCTTAACAGGAACCTTCGCCATAGCGAGCGCAGCTATTGTGCCTACCACTGCAGCACCACCAGCCTTGTCGCTCTTCATTGTATCCATCGAACTCGATGGCTTCAGGTCGTAGCCACCAGTGTCGAACACAAGTCCTTTGCCAACAAGAACATACGGACGCTCGTTTATTGCATTTTCGGGTTCCCATTTCAGTATGCTGAATGTCGGAGGCTCAACGCTACCGCGGTTTACGGCAAGAAGTCCGCCCATCTTCAGGCTCTCAATCTGCATCTTGTCGAGTATTTCGGTCTTAAATCCGCACGACCTGCCAACTTCCTCGACGGTTTCTGCCAATTTCTTGGCTGTCATGTACGACAGAGGCTCGTTTACAATGTCGCGTGCAACGAAAACACCCTTTACAAGACTATTGATGCGAGCGATTTCCTTTTCGCAGACATCACCGCAAATCTTCACCTCCGATAGCGCAACGTCTTTCTTTTGCGACAAATATTTGTCGAAGCGATAGTTTGCAAGTTCTATTCCCTCTGCCAAATCAACACCAAAGTCATTGCCAGTAAGGTCGACAATGCTTACCGACGTATATTTCTGAGCATTAAGCGTATCGGAAATAGAACATCCGCACATGCGAACGTTCTCGCGCTGCTCGTCAAGTGATTTTTTAGCGTTCGGTTTAACCACAAAGCACAAACTATCGTAAAGGTTCAGCTCAGCGTAATCCTTTTTTTCGAAGGTCTTGCGCAAATATTCGGATTCTTTTTCTCCGAGACCTAATGTTTTTATCTTGTCAACATCGGCGACAATGTAAGCAACACTACCGCAGTTATCGTATTTTTCTACTTTACTTATCATCTGTATCTTGTTTTTAATCAACGTATTCCTTCTTTTGTACTATTACCACGAAATCATTATCGACATAATATCCATAATCGTAGCAGTAATAGTAAATCTTATCCATCTTAGTTCGATAGATATTTGTCATATAGTCGAACTTGAAGCCCTCCTTCATCAGTTTGTCCTTCGGAACCGAATGGCGTTCCTTGTCTGGCTTTTCAACTTTTGCATACAGTTCGCACAAAATCTGACGGTTTTTCTTCAATACGCGGTTAATCTTGTATGTAACGTTGTTGTCTTCCTGTTTCAATTGATTATTATAGGTATTACGGCACTGGTCGCAGCAGAATTTCTTGTCGGCGCGACCGTCGAATTCCGTATGGCAGACTGGACAAATTCTTTTCATATCAAATTCCGTTTATCAGTGCAAATTTAAACAAAATTTCCGACTTGTTGGTTTTCGCAAAAAACATTATTTTCGCTGTCGAAAAATAAATTTGAGTTTGTAACGTTTTATCCCTGTATTGTAAGGATTTAATTGAACAAAGAGTAATATCTACGCCCGATGGAACGCTTCATCTTGTCAATATCGCTGATTTTTGTGACGGCAATATGTCTGTCGCAGAACATTACCGGCGTAGTAACCGACAACGATGGAAAGCCTCTGTATTGCGCCAAGGTTATGATTGGCGGATCAATCCAAAGTTGCACAACCGATAACGACGGTCGGTTTGCCGTCAAATGCAGAAAAGGCTCGCAAAGAATCGTCATCACCTACAGCGGATACGAGCCACACGACGAAAAAATTGCCGTCGATGCCGACATAAATATGGGCACAATAGTAATGCAGCCCGAATACAAACCAACCGACAGTCTACACGTGCTCGACAATATTTCGGACAAGCGCACACCGATGACAAGCGAAAACTACGACCACGAATACATAACTACAAAAAATATTGTACGCGATCTTCCATATATCCTCGAGCAGACACCATCGTTTGTTGCGCTGTCGGAAAACGGACTAGGCATTGGTTTCACCGACTTCCGCATACGTGGAATGAACAGCGAAGCCACAAATGTCACACTAAACGGCATACAACTGACCGATGCAGAATCGCGACGCGTACTTTGGCATCATCTGCCCGACCTTGCAACTTCGTCCGACAATATAAAAATAACCCGAGGGACAGGGTCTTCGACTAACGGTTCGTATGCACACGGCTCAAGCATCGACATATCAACAGAATCGCCAAGCGCAAAACCCTACGGCGACCTAACAGTAATGAGCGGTTCGTACAACACCATAAAGGCTAGCATCTCGGCTGGCACGGGAATTATGAAGAATGGCTTTTCCATCGACCTCAGAATGGCAAAGATAAAGAGCGACGGATACATCGACAGGTCGGGCACAAATCAAAACACCGTTATGATAAGTGCAATATGGCGAGGCAAGAGCAACTCGTTGAGTGCAAATATAATATATGGCAAGCAGAAGTCGGGAATAACAATGTGGGGCTGTCCGGCTAACCTGCTTGAGACAAACCGCAGATACAATGCTTCGGGAGAATATTTCGACATACATGGCAAAAAGCAATATTACGACGAAGCGGAAAACTTCACGCAGACACACGTCCAGCTGATATACTCGCAGAAAATATGGAACAATGTCGAACTTAACATAAAGCTGCACTACAACCGTGGCGACGGATATATTGAAGAATACAAGAACGGACAGGCGTTTTCGAGCTATATGCTTCCCGACCTTACGCTGCCAGTAGTCGTTACCGACAATGGAACATCATTTACAACTACAGCTACAATCACAAAAACCGACCTCATAAGGCGCAGGATGACAACAAACAACTTCTACAACGGCATAGTCTCGGCAACGCATAAGATAGGAAACTTCGTTAATACCTTCGGAGCTTCGGGATACGTATATTCGGGACAATATTACGGAAATCTAATCTGGACACAATATGCCAGCAGCAGTTACAAGGACTACGAATGGTACCGCAACAAAAGCAACAAGGCCGAATTCAGCGCATACTACAAGGCTGGATATACAATTATCGACAAGATAACTTTGTACGCCGACCTGCAATACAGGGCTATCAACCACGAAATGAACGGTTACGACTGCAACTTGCTGCCAAGCGAACAGATGATGATGCTGAACGAGGACAACGACTACAATTTCTTCAACCCCAAAGGCGGCATAAACTATCAGATTACGCCTAAAATGAGACTTTATGCTTCGGTTGCCAGAACAAACAGGGAGCCTTCACGCAACAGCATAAAGGATGCAGTTGTAAACAAAAAAGCCATCGAACCCGAAACACTTATCGACTACGAACTTGGGTACTCATATAAATCAAAAATATTTTCAGGCGAACTGAACCTATATTATATGGATTTCGAAAACCAGATTGTGCCCACAGGCGAATTTTTGCAGAACGGCTACTATATAATGACTAATGTCGACAAGAGCTATCGCAGCGGAATAGAATTGACGGCACGAGTTACCCCCCATCGCAAGCTAAACATCGAAGCAAATGCAACATTCAGCCGAAACAGAATAAAGGACTACGTTTACCTTGCACAAACCTACGACGAGTATCTGAACGAAAGCATAGAAGAATTCCATACGGGAGAAACTTGTCCCGCATATTCACCCGAAATTGTTGCGGCAGGAAACATAAGCTACAACGCATTTGGAAACTTCCACTTATATTACAATGTTAAGTTTATCGGCAAGCAGTACATCGACAATACCGCCAGCAACGACAGGATGATAAAGCCATATAGCATTAGCAGCATTGGTTTCGACTACGAAATTGTAGCCAAATACGTCAAGTCGTTACGTTTCAAGTTCGAGATCAGCAATCTGTTCAACACACAGTTCTGCGACAACGCCTACGGCGGGCTATGGTACGAACAGGGCGAACAGAAATCGTGGACAATATTTTACCCGCAAGCAGGAATTACATTCACAGGAGGCGTAACAATCAGTTTTTAATAATAAAAATGCAAATCCTACATCGCTCAATATTTGTAAACTAACCATAGTTGTTAAAAAAACAGAGAAAAAATTTCTTTGATTTAAAAATTCATACACTACTTTTGCAACCTAAATTTTAAATGATATTGAAATTATGTTTTTAGAAGGAATTTTGTCAATAGCTGGTCAACCTGGACTATTGAAGCTTGTATCGAGAAAAAACACCAGTGTCATTGTTGAATCGCTGATTACTGGCAAGCGTATGCCGGCATTCTCAACATCACGCATAAGCACACTTGAAGACATAACCGTTTACACATACGACGACGACACTCCACTGAAGGATGTCTTTGTAAACATTTTCAACCAGTACAAAGGTGCCATTACCGACGTAACAGCAAAGTCGGCAAATACCGAACTCGCTGCGTTCTTCGAGAAGGTTCTCCCCAACTACGAAAAGGAAAAGGTATATATGTCCGACATCAAGAAGATTGTTTCATGGTACAACCTCTTGGTAGAAAAAGGCATCATCACCGAGGAATCGATAAAGGAATACTTGGAAGAAAAAGCAAAAGCTGAGAAAGAAGCTGCTGAAGCAGAAGCAAAGGAAGAAAAAGCTGAATAACAGCATTTCTTATTAAAATAAAAAAGCGGATTTTCATCCGCTTTTTTTGTATCTCTACTTTTCGCAATTTCGTTCAAGGTCGGCAACAGCCTTGCACCAACCGCTGTATTTTTCCTTGGCTTCCTTTGTTTTCATCTTAGGAGTAAAAGTACGTTCCAGTTCTCGCGACGAAGCAAGGTCTTTCATCGAGCACCAACCTATTGCAAGTGCTGCAAGGTAGGCTGCGCCAAGCGATGTCGATTCAACAACCTTAGGTCTCTGCACATCAATCTGCAGAATGTCCGACTGGAACTGCATAAGGAAATTGTTAACCGAAGCACCACCATCCACATTAAGAGCCGTAATCTTGATTCCCGAATCCTTTTCCATCGCATCGAGCACATCCTTTGTCTGGTAAGCCATTGCTTCGAGTGCGGCACGTACAATATGCTTGTAAGTAACTCCGCCCGTTATGCCGCTGATATTGCCACGGACATTCATATTCCAGTATGGCGCTCCCAGTCCAACAAATGCAGGCACGAAGTAAACGCCATTAGTATCCTTCACTTCCGATGCCAGTTTTTCGGTCTCGGCAGCAGTCTTGATAAGCCCCATCTGATCGCGCAACCATTTCAAAGCTGCGCCAGCCACAAACACGCTTCCTTCGAGAGCATACGAAACCTTGCCTCCTATTCGCCAAGCAATTGTGGTGACAAGTCCATATTCGCTTCGCACTTCCTTGCTACCTGTATTCATAAGAAGGAAACATCCTGTGCCGTAGGTGTTCTTTACCGAGCCTTCGTTGTAGCAAGCCTGACCGAAAAGTGCAGCCTGCTGGTCGCCAGCAATACCGCAGATTGGAATTTCGGCATCGAAGACCAACTTGTCGGTAATACCGATTTCGCACGATGAATCGACCACATTTGGAAGCATGTTCAGCGGAATATCAAACTCATCGAGGATATTCTCGTCCCACTCCTGCGTCTTGATATTGAACATCATAGTACGTGAAGCATTGGAGCAGTCGGTAACGTGGCATTTTCCGCTTGTAAGACGCCAAATCAGCCAAGTGTCGATAGTTCCGAAAAGCAAATCGCCACGGCGAGCCATTTCACGAGCATTGGGAACATTGTCGAGTATCCATTTCAGTTTTGTAGCCGAAAAGTACGAATCGACCACAAGACCTGTAACAGCATTTATGTATTTGCCGAAATCCTTTTTCTTGATTTTCGAGCAAAGGTCTTCGGTGCGCTTATCCTGCCAGATTATCGCATTGTATATCGGTTTGCCTGTGTTACGGTTCCAGACAACGGTAGTCTCGCGCTGGTTGGTAATGCCAATTGAAGCGACGTCCGAAAACGAAATGTCACACTTGTTAATAAGCTGACGGGCAGTAGCAATCTGGTTGCGGTATATTTCGTTGGCATCCTGCTCAACCCAGCCGGGTTTTGGGAAATATTGCGTAGTCTCCTGCTGCTCAATACCTACTATATTGAAATTCTTGTCGAACAAAATAGCACGCGAACTGGTTGTGCCTTGGTCAAACGATAGAATGTACTTTTTCATCGAAAAAATTTTTCGGCAAATTTACAGAAAATATAAATGGTGGAGGAAACAGAATCTAGCAAAGATTTCAACAACTAATAGCTACATTGCGCGCAACATCCGCTACTGATTGTCTCTTATCCATTTCAGCAAATCGGCATAAACCTCTTCCCTATTGATTTCGTTCAGAATTTCGTGTCGGGCATTGGTGTACAGCTTCATCTGGATGTTTGGTATGCGCAGGTTGCGGTAAAACTCGACAGCCTCCTCAACGCCTCGTCCGTAATTCCCGACAGGATCCTTTTCCCCCGAAACAAAGAACATCTTCAGGTTCTTGTTTATGAGCGCTCCCGACGAACGTTTGTTAATGTATATCAAACCTTTGAAAAATCCGCGGTAGAACGAGTTGGAGAACAGACCTCCGCAAAGTTCGTCGGCAATGTACTTCTTTACCTGCGAATCGTCGCGCGACAGCCACTGGTATGGCGTACTATAACCTTTGTTGTAACTGCCGAACGACAGTTTGTCGAGCAATTTGGCCTTCGAACGGCAACCTTCGAAAGTACAGGCAATATTGGCGATTAACTTCCCGAAACGCAGCACTGCTGTAGGGTTTGTTCCTGTACCACTTATTATTACACCCGAAATCTCGGTGCTGTACTTTGTTATGAACGTACGAGCCAAAAACGAGCCCATGCTATGTCCTAACACAAAATACGGAAGATTCGGATTTTCGTCGGTTGCAATATCCTTCAACTGCTTTAGGTCGCCAATTATACGCCACCACTCATCGCAATGCGGCCATACACCATAGTCTTTCTTGTCCGCTATTGTATTTCCGTGTCCGCGATGGTCGCTCACATATACGGCAATTCCGTTGTCGGTCATAAACCTAGCAAAATCGGCATAGCGGGCCGAATGTTCAGCCATCCCGTGGAATATCTGCAGAATTGCCCGTGGACTATCATCAGGCATATACCTGCGATAAAATATTGTTGCGCCATCCGACGACTTAAATGCGTGTTCTGTAAATCTCATATCTCAAAATTATTAACAAGGTGGCACAAAAATAATTAAAATTTTTCTACAAACAAGCATTTTCGTATTTTTTTATCACAGTAGCAACGACAAGCCAAATGCAACCACATACAGAGCATCGAGCAGGACAAACCTGAACAAGCACTTGTTGTACTTCTTGCCTTCGGCCTTGACCAGCAGGACGAACAGGACTACAGCCGGCACCAGCAAGACCAATAGCCACAAAGTTCCGAAACCTAGCACTGCAAATGCTACCGATGCCAAGAGCAACAAAGCGACGCCGACAAGAGCCGCCACCCTTCCGAAACGCACGGGAAAAGTCCGCTTGCCCACTGCGCTGTCGTCTTCTATGTCGCGTATATTATTGGAAGCCAACACACAAACAGCTATACAACCGCAAGCGCAACCAGCATAGAATGCCGCCAACGAAAACTCGTGGCATTGCAGGAAAACAGTTCCAGCCGAAGCTACTGGTCCATAGAACAAAAAGCAAATGATGTCGGCAATGCCAAGATAAGCCAGCGAAAAGCGCGTCGCAGTGTAAAGCCAGGCAAAAAGAGCCGACAGCACACCTACAAGCAGAATCACCCAGCCGCCTACCCAAACAAGGTAAGCACCAAGCAGCAATGCCACCGACAAAGCGATTATGCAGGCTGTTCGCATCTGCTTTTCGTCCACAATTCCTTCGGCAAGAGGTCGTTGCGGTCCAGAACGGCCAGCCTTGTCGCATCCGCGCACGAAGTCGTAATAGTCGTTCACAAGGTTAGAAAACACTTGCAACGACATGGCACACAGCAATGTAATGATTGCCGTCGGAATATCTATTATTTTCCCAAACGCCAGCAGTCCTGCGATTACCGGACTAGCCGAAATAAACAACGAATAAGGGCGACAAACGCCAAACCAAAGTTTTATCTTTTGCATGCTTTATATAATGTTGAAATTCCAAATGTTTGACTTTTAAAACGTGTATCGCTAAAGCCGTTACGCTCCAATATATCAATAAATTCGCGTCCCTTGGCAAAACTTTTCACGCTATTCATAAAATAAATGAATGCATCGCCATTGTCGGTCAGACGCCTGCCGATACGTGGTACAATGCGAGTGAAATAGAAATCGTAGAAAAAACGCACCAGCTTGTTTGTGGGATATGTGAACTCAAGAATGCGAAGCTGTCCGCCAGGCTTCAGCACACGGAAAATTTCGGCAAGGCTCTGGTCCAGTTCGGCAAAATTGCGCACTCCGTAGCCACAGGTGACTGCATCGAAAGTATTGTCGTCGAAAGGCAAATGAGCACAATCGGCGACAAGCAGTTCTATTTTGTCCGACATACCCTTCCTGCGCACCTTCTCGCGGCCGACATCGAGCATTCCTTCGGAAATATCCACGCCAATTACCTTTTGTGATTTTCCTCGTCTGATAGCTTCGATACATAGGTCAGCGGTACCGGCGGCCACATCGAGAACCGAATCGCACTTGGGCAACGACTTTATTGCACGGCGACGCCAGCAACGGTCGATTCCCATCGATGCCGTGTGGTTGAACCGATCGTAACGGTTGGAAATGCTGTCGAATAGTCTGCCTATGTCTTTCATTTTAAAAAAGGGCAAAGAATAATCTTTGCCCTTGTATTTTTGTAGCTTATTATCTTTACTTTATTGCATTCATGGTCTTATAGGTGTTGGCATCGCTTACGTCCAAGCCCTTCGACTTCATTTCGGCAGCCATTTTCGAAGCGTAAACGCCTTTTTCGACTGGACTGAGCGACTTTACATAGTCGAGAGTGTACTTGTACTCGTTGAGTTCGCGTCCCATATTATGTGCGTGATAAAGGTACTGGTATGCCTGTTCGGGTTTGCCAATCTTTATATAGTTCTTTGCAATCTCGGAAGCAAGCTGCATCGAGAAACGCTTTTTTTCTACATCGTTGTAGCCTTTCTGCTTAAGTTCGGAAACAAGTCGTCTGTATGCACCGCCAAATGCAGCGATAGCATCGCGGTTCTGGTCGAACTCGGTATAGCTTTGACCCTGATTGTAAAGCAAGCTGGCGTTACGCTTTTCGAGAATTGCAAAGTCCGACTCGCTAAAACCGTCTGTAGATTCGTTCTGCTTGGCAAGTATAGGAGCACAAATCTCGTTGAACTTCTTTACAGCCTCAGCCCTGTCCTGATAGTCGTATGCGACAAGGAAATTCTTTGTCGAGTAGCCCTTTTCGAACATATCCGACATTACTGTGATATTCCTGTACATCGACTTGCCTGCAGCACCCGAAGCATTGCAAGCATAGAATATTATGTCGCCGAACGACTTACCGCCGACAGTACCTTCAACTACAACCATATAGTCGGCAATGTCGAAGCGTACATCACCGCCAGCCACCATTTTCACAGGCGAAAGAATGTCGAACTTGCGTATGTCGTCGGCAACCTCGATGGTCGTAACCTTCGACTGGCTGAGAAGCGACATCTTCTTAAGTTCCAAAGTTTTACCCTTGAACAAAACGTCAAGCACCTCGCCCAACGTAACATTCTTCGAACCATTGGCGGCAAAGCGCAACGAAGCGTCCTGCATATTGAACGAACATTCCTGCGGAAGCCAGTACTTGTCAACCGCATCGTATTTCTGAGCACTTGCGAAAGCGCAAACTAACGAAAGAC
>JAEEGL010980891.1_pt1 | contig 24784 bp, 28 predicted proteins | sample 9134231 | NCBI WGS metagenome assembly JAEEGL01 (sample SAMN16246548, study PRJNA631951) | gut metagenome | biome: gut microbiome; feature: rumen; material: fiber-attached | host: Bos | place: Iran: Karaj | collected 2018-10
CACAATCCTGTCTACGCTCACCTCCGTGGCCTTTTCTACAAACCACTCGAAACGGTCGTTGTTCTTGGTAGGGCAGCAGCCGATTGTAAGATGATAAGGGTGCGAATGCCAGTTTTCCTCACTTGAAAGAATCTCGGCCTCCGCGCCTTTGGGATTATCGTCCATGATTCTGCAATGATACAAAGCGCCTTCTCCGTCAATCACGTCAATCTCATCCCCGGCGCGATGCCTCATCACCCTCACGCAGTGCTGGCTTTCCTCCTGCGACAGCACCACCGTGCCGCCCGCTATCTCATATGCGTAAAACAGTTCCATAACTATGCTACAGGAAATAATGTATTAAGGTCTTTTGTAAGAGTTCTGAAGCCCTTTTCCAAACGGTCTGTCTGTGCTTTTCTTGGCTTAGTCCCGTTTATATACGACCATAGTTGTTTCTGGTTTATACCAGACAGCTTTGATACTCCAGCAAGTGAAAAGATCCCGGAATTGACATAAAACCTCAACAGACTGGCCATGTCCACTTTATAGGAGACAGAATACTCTCCATCAAGGAATGATGGATACTTAAAACCTTCTGCAATTGCCGTTTCCTTGTAAAAAGCCATTTGACGAAGAAGATCTTCTTTGGCGGTATCAATGGTTTCCCCTGCACCGGAAAAGATTTCTTCCGTGCAATAGACGTTATAAGTGCCGTCCTTTGCCCTTTCAATAATCGCTTCAATAGTAACCATTACAATTCCATTTCTTTAAAGATTTTTCTTTCAAGTCCTTTACCTAGTTCCTTTCCCCCATGATAAGGAACCGGATAGGTTCTGCTGTCCTTCATGTAAATAACATGACTTCCCGACTGTCTCACAACTTTCCATCCGTTCCGAATAATCAGACGATGGATCTCATCATACTTCATACCTCTGCAAAACTAGTTATTTTTCTATTAAAAAACAAATAATATTAATGGAAATATTACCACGAATCTACAACTGACAGGGTGGCGACGGAGATGCGGACGTGTGGGCCCAGCGCGGGGCGGAGGGCCAGGTAGCAAGACGCAAGCGTAGCGCCTGTGGTGAAGGTGTCGTCAATAATCAATACATGCTTGAGGCCTTCCGGGAGGTGGCGGACGCGGAAGACGCCGCGGACGTTGGAAAGGCGGGAGGCGGCGTCCAGGCGGGTCTGGGTGCCGGTACGCCGGCGGCGGACAAGCGCCTTGGACAGCAGCGGGGCGTCAAGTTCCCGGGCAATTGCGGCAGCAATGACCTCCGCCTGGTTGTACCCCCTGCGGCGCCTTCGGAGCCAGTGCAGCGGCACGGGAATCACTGCGTCAACGCCCCTGAATTCCCGCGTTCCGGATATATATCGGCCCAGAAGGGAGGCGAAAAATCGGCCCGCAGATATGTTGTAATGGTATTTTACCGCCTTGGGGATTTCCTTGTACGGGTTTTCACCATGATAGAAAAGGAGGGCCGTGGCGTAGGAGTAGTCCATGGCTTCCCCTTCCTCCCGGAACTTCTCCAAGACTCCGTTGAACTTGTCTGCCATGGTGTTGTGCGCCTGCTCCCAATAGTACGTAAGCGGGAGGTCTGATGCACACCAGATGCACAGGTGGCGCTCCCTTACGGAGAGCGTCTTTCCGCACACCAGGCACTGCCGGGGCATAATAATGTCCGCCACTTCTTTTATCATGGCGGACAATATAACTACAATAATCGGTTTATTTGACGCAGGTCCCCGGAATCTGCGTTAAAAAGCGTAAATCACTATGTAGAACATCATCACCGCGCAGGTGATAAGCTTGAGGCCGGTCCCGAACAGGAATCCCATAAAGGCTCCGAAGGCCGATTTCACCGACTCCGGGAAATCCTTGTTGGCAAATACCAGTTCAGCGATGAAAGCACCCAGAAGAGCGCCTACAATCATACCGATAGGAGGGACGATAAGGCCTATGAACAGGCCGGCAATTGCGCCCCAGGACCCGTACTTGGAGCCGCCCGTGAGCTTGGTAAAGTATGCAGGGACGATATAGTCCAAAACGGTTACAACTATTACGATTCCCAGCCACACCAGAAGCACGGTAAGTGACAGAGGGTCTCCTGCGCTGTTGGCTCCGCTGCCCCATGCGTAAAGGATGAGCAGACCAATCCAGCTCAGGGGAGGACCGGGAATGCCGGGGACGATGCTTCCGACAATCCCAACGATGCCAAGTATGATGGCTGCGATAGCGAGAAAAGTTTCCATAGGCCAAAAAAATTAACTATCTTTACACAAACAAAACGCGTACCATTATGTTCCAAAAAGAAGTATATGTCAGAAGGCGTCAGACCCTCCTTAAAAAGATGAGGGACGCCGGAGAAAGCGGTATAATCCTTTTCATAGGCAATGCGGAGGCTCCCGCACAGTATAAAGACAACTGTTATAAATGGCGTCAGGACAGCTCCTGGCTGTATTTCTGGGGCCTGGACGCTCCGCTTTATGCGGCAATTATCGACATAGACGGCGGCACGGAAACCATCTTTGCGGACGATGTTGACATAGACGACATCATCTGGATGGGCCCCCAGCCCACAATTGCCTCTTTGGCAGAGGGCGTGGGCGTTGCAAACACCGCCCCGTACGGAGCCCTTGGCAACGCAGTGGCACTTGCCCGCAAGGCCGGACGCAACATTCACTACCTGGCCCCGTCAAGGTATTTCAACACCCTCAAGCTCATGCAGCTTCTGGATATCCAGGATCCAGCTGCCGGCGTTTCACGCCCCCTCACAGAGGCCGTTATTTCCATGCGCCTCATCAAGGAGGCGGAAGAAATTGCCGCCATTGACGATGCCTGCGACCTTGGCGTCCTCATGCACTCCGTGGCAAGGGATTCCATTAAACTTGGCATCGTGGAGCAGGAAATTGTGGGCAAGATGGAAGCCGTGGCCCTTGCAAAGGGCTGGGGCGTTTCCTTCCCCACCATCCTCACCCAGCACGGTGAAACGCTTCACAACCACCTTCACGACAAGATTATCGAGCCCGGAAAACTCATGGTAATTGACGCTGGTGTGGAGAGCAATGAGCACTATGCATCGGACTTCACCCGCACATATCCCACAACGGGCAAGTTCACCACCAAGCAGCGTGAAGTCTACCAGATAGTATACGAGTGCAACGAGCACGCCTTCTCCCTCACCAAACCCGGCATCACATACCGCGAGGTGCACCTTGCAACCGCCCGTAAGATGCTGGAGGGCCTCAGCGCCCTTGGCCTTGTGAAAGGTGACCTTGACGAGATGGTTGCTTGCGGCATTGCCGGCCTGTTCCAGCCGCACGGCCTTGGCCACAACATGGGCCTGGACGTGCACGACATGGAAGACCTTGGAGAGAATCTGGTGGGTTATGATCCGGATCAGACCCGCGCCAAACAGCTTGGCCTTGGCTCACTCCGCATGGCCCGCTGCCTCAAGCCCGGCCACGTAATTACCGATGAACCCGGCATTTACTTCATCCCGGCCCTCATAGAAAAGTTCAAGAAAGAAGGCCTTGGTAAAGACTTCGTGAACTACGCCAAACTTGAGAGCTACTATGACTTTGGCGGCATCCGCTTGGAGGACGATGTTCTTGTCACGGAAACCGGTGCCCGCCGCCTTGGCCACAGCCGCCTGCCTATCGCCCCCGACGACGTCGAAGCCGCCATGGCATAAAGGCACATGTCATCCGCGGCCACGTTTTGCCGCATTTTCGTGGCCTCCCATGACGTGCCTGTCATCCGCGGCCACGTTTTTGGCCGTTTTTGTGGCCAGGCGTAACGGGAGGGTTACTTCCGGATAATCTCTATCTCACCCCTTAACCCCACCTTCAGGATTTGCGATGCTTTTCCTGTGGATTGGGTGTCTACGGACGGGGGGATTACGAAGTCAACGGCGTCCTTGATGGCGGGGTCGATTTCCGAGAAGCGGAGGGGAGTGGGCTCGCCGGAGATGTTGGCCGAGGTGCTTACCAGCGGGCGGCCAAGCTTGAAGGTGAGCTGCTTGCACCAGTCCATGAGGGGGATGCGGATGCCAACGGAGCCGTCCTCGGCAACGGCGTTCCAGGCAATGTGCCAGCGGTCGCCGGGCTCGCCGGCCTTGCCGGCCTGGGCCTCCGGATAGATGATGGTCATGGGCGCATCGTTCACCTCCACAAGGTCTACGGCAATAGAAGGAACCTCGCGGACGTACTTGGCAACCATGTCCAAGTCGCAGGCCAGGAGCACCAGGGACTTGGCCTCAGGGCGTTTTTTAATCTCGAACACCTTGGCAACGGCCTCCGGGTTGGTGGCGTCGCAACCGATGCCCCAGACGGTGTCTGTGGGATAGAGAATGGTGCCTCCTGCACGGAGTACGCGCAGGGCTTCAGCGAGTATTTCTTCCGGTTTCATAGAAACTTGTTATTATGGGGTAATGGTCGGAGTAAGTGACCTTGTCTATGGTGCAGTTCACCGCCTTTATTTCCGACGGATACAGGATGTAGTCTATCCTTAAAAACGGCCACAGGCTGCGGTGGGTGGCGCCCCAGCCCTTGCCGGCGGCGGTAAAGGCGTCGTGCCGGCCGTGGATGAGGCGTATATAAGTATAGGAAAGCGGCGTGTCGTTGAAATCTCCCAGCACAACGGAGTTCTCCGCGGCTTTAAGCACCTTTGCAACCTGCTTGGGCCGCTCGGATATTGCGCGGCTCATCTTGCGCTCCGTCTCCTCTACTATGCCGTCGTCATTCTTGACCAGGGCGGGAAGGGAAATGTTGTAGCTCTCGAAGTGGCAATTGTACAGGCGGAGGACGCTGCTGTCCAGTTGGACATCGGTGTAAATGGCGAGGTTGGTAGATTTCTCAAAGGTCTCTTTTCCCTTGCCCTCGAAGCCGCGGCGGCTAAGGGTAACGTTGCCAAACCGGCCTTTCTGGCCGGAGAAAACGTAGTATTCCGCCTTATAACCCGGGAAATGGTTCCTTAGCCAGGCCTCCGGCTGCTCGCTCAGCGGGAGCCAGAATTCCTGAAGGCAGATGACGTCCGCGTCAAGGCCGCGGAGGTAGCGGGCTACGGAATCGGCAAGTGTCATCCTGGGCGCGTCCGAAGAACTGTGCGCAAAGAGGCCCACGTTGTAGGTAACAACTTTGAGAGTGGGCTCCGGGAGTTCCGACGGGCGGTCTATCTGGTAATATCGTCCCGCAAAAAAGAGGGAGGGAAGAAGGGCGATGGCAAGGATGGGCCTCATGTGCGAGCGGCGGAAAAGCGACCACACGAACAGCACAAGGACTATGGGAAATACCACCGGATAAAGCAGGCCGAAAAGCGTGAAGAACCATGCCTTGGCCGGGTCTACTATCACGGAGACGTAGCTTAGGAGCAGTAGCAGGGACATGAACATGGACACGCTCCCGAACGAGAGCCTGGAAAGCCAGTGCCGTTTCTTCTTTTCTGCCATTTACAAGAGGGATCCTTTTCTTTTCCAGTGGCGGATCATGAGGAAGCCGAACAGCGCGCCGCCAAGGTGTGCGAAGTGGGCTATGCTAACCTGTGAGCCGGTTATTCCCAGCAGGAGCTCCAGGGCCACGAATATACCCACCCACCACTTTGCGTCAAGGGTTATGGGCGGGAAGATGAGAGTCATGCGGGCGCTTGGGTACAGCATGGCAAACGCCACCAGAACGCCGTAGATTGCGCCTGAAGCGCCAACCATTGGAGTCACCATAGCCGCCGCAAGGCTGCCGCCCAGATATGTGATCTCCAGCCATTCCACGCCAGTGTGCAGCGCCACTGCACCAAGGCCGGTGATGAGATAAAAGATAATGTAATCCTTTGTCCCCAGGGCCCTTTCCACCACGGAGCCGAACATCACAAGCGTGTACATGTTGAAGAGAATGTGCCAGAACCCCCCGTGCATGAACATGTGCGTGAGGGGCTGCCACCAGCGGAAGTACGGGGATTCCGGATAGAACATGGCGAATGTCCCTATCATGAAATCCTCGTTAATGAGCGTAGCCACGAACAGGATTACGTTCAGGTACAGCAGGTTCCTGGTTACGACGGGAATATTTTCCAAAAATCTGGGTAATGCCATCAGAATCTCTTTTCAATTTCATCCATGGGGACGATGGAAATAATCCTCTTCCCGGACGGCGTAAACTCCGGGTTCTCCCCCTGCAGGAGGGCGTCCACCAGGCGCTGAGCCTCAATGGGCGAGCTGGGCTTCTGTGCCCCTGCGGCACCCAGAGCGGCGAATTTCTGCGCCAGGCTCTGCTCCATTACGCCGGGTAGGGAGGCGTGGTCATCGGCCAGTATGGCAAGGATGTTCCGGACGGTCTCTTCCGCTTTCCCGGGCTCCGCGGAGAAGCCTTCCGGGACGGCGTTGAGGACCACGGTATCGTTCCCGAACGGGACTATATCGAAGCCAAGGCCGGAGAGCAGCGAGGCGTTATCGTCAAAAAGGAGCTTTCCTTCTACGCCCACATTCACCTGCTCCGGGAAAAGGGACGTCTGGCTCACGTGGGCATTGGCGGTGAGCGCCTTCAGGAAACGGCCGTACAGCAGCCTCTCCATTGCCCTCCGCACATGCACCACCATAATTCCGGAGGCCGATTGCGTAAGGATATATCGTCCCTGAACCACCAGAATCTGATGCGTAGGCAAGGTCCTTTCCTCAAACAGGACACCGTAGTTCGGGTCCTTGTCTACATGAGAAGCGTAGTTTACCGGCTTTCCCGGACCGTAGCTGCCTTCCGTCATTCCCGGACCGTAGCTGCCTACCGTCATTCTCGGACTTGTTCCGGGAATCTCTTCCATGGGATCGAAAGGATTGTAACTCAAATCCACTCCCTCCGACGGCACCGCCTGCGGCTTGTATTCTCTGAAGCTTGGGCCGATGACTGGCATGTCCTTGTCCTCCGGGTTGTCAAAGTCGATGCCGCCGCCCACGCCGGAGCGTCCAAGCACCTCTTTCACCGCGCCCAGGACGGTCTGGAACAGCATCTGCTCCTCCTCGAACTTGATTTCCGTCTTGGTGGGGTGGATGTTTACGTCCATGCTTCCGGGGTCCACCTCCAGGAACAGGAAGTACGACGGCGTAACGCCCTCCGGAATAAGGTTCTCATAGGCCTTCATCACGGCCTTGTGGAGGTATGGGCTGCGAAAGAATCGGCCGTTAACAAAGAAGAACTGGTTTCCCAGGGTCTTTTTGGCGCTTTCCGGTTTGCCTACGAATCCGCTCAGGTTGCCGATGGAAGTTTCCGCGTGCACGTCCATGATTTCTCCCACAACGCCGGGCCCCAGGAGATCCTGGATGCGGAATTTGAGGGAGCGGCCGGGCTTCACCACATGGATGTCCTTGCCGTTATGGGTGAGCGTGAAGGCAACGTCCGGGCGGGTAATTGCCACGCGCTGGAACTCTTCAATTATATGGCGGAGCTCAACTGAATCGCTCTTGAGGAATTTGCGCCTTGCGGGGATGTTGTAGAAAAGATTCCTTACGGCAATGTTGCAGCCCTTGGGCGCCTGGACTTCCCTTGTGCCGGTGTGCTCGGAACCGGCCATGGTTACTTCCACGCCGGTTTCGTCCTCTTCACGACGTGTCCTGAGGGTTACTTCAGATACTGCCGCAATGGAGGCCAGCGCCTCGCCGCGGAAACCAAAGGTAAGGATATGATGCAGGTCCTCCGCCGTCTGCAGTTTTGACGTTGCATGGCGCTCGAAGCAGAGCACGGCATCGTCCGGAGACATTCCGCACCCGTTGTCAATGACCTGGATGAGGGTCCTCCCGGAATCCAGCACCACCACGGTAACCTCCGTGGCTCCCGCATCCACCGCATTCTCCATGAGCTCCTTCACCACGGAAGCCGGCCTCTGCACCACCTCCCCCGCAGCAATCATGTCTGCGATATTCTTTGGTAATATCCTTAAAGTCATATCCTTTTCGTCATCCCGGACTTTTCTTTTCGTCATTCCGGGCTTTTCTTTTCGTCATTCCGGGCTTGACCCGGAATCTTTAACAACACGCCGTCATTCTCGGGCTTGTCTTTTCACGTCATTCTCGGGCTTGTCCCGGGAATCTCTATCTATAGCAATTCAAAAAACTTTGTAAAAAATACCAATACTGCCGCTATGAGCAGCAATGTTATGATAGTGATTATTCCATGCAATTTATTCATGGAACTGCGGGTTTTCTGGTAGTTGCCGCCTCGGAAAGCGCCCCTGAGGTTGCTTCCGGGGATGTACGTGCCGTCCTTGGCGGCCTGTTCATTGGTGCCGTCAACGTCGCCGAACATCTGGCGGCGTTTTTCCTCTTCCGGGTCATAGTACCGCGGTTTGTAATTGAACACTCTGTGTTCCTGGTTTCCGAAAAACCCAAAATTGAATCCTGCCATAACATGCAAAGATACTAAAAAAACCCCATCCTCAAAAACGCGGGTTTTCAAGGATGGAGGGTTCTATTGCGGATTGTTTATTTTCCTAATCCTTTCTTGGCGGCGGCGCTGAGCTCGTCGTAAAGAGCGTCAGTCTTTTCCAGGAGTTCCTTGCGGATGGCATCGAAGCACACCTTGGGCTTCTCTGCGCCGGAGCTCTTCACTACCTTCTCGCGGAGATCATTGTAAAGGTCAACGGCCTTGTCAATGAGGTTTGCAATCTCATCAGCGTTCTTTCCGGGATTCACGTTCAGGAACAGCGTGCAGTCGTCCACAAATGCACCGATCACATACTCGATGTCTTTCTTAATGTCTCTTAAATTCATATCTCTCTGAATTAATTCGGTGCAAAGATAGCAATTTTTTGCAATAGTAAGAATAAAAAACAATCCCTCCGGAAAGTGGCGCGGAGGGATAGAAGACATATTATAATTCGTTAGGGATCTATAATACACTCCAATTGGTGAGAGCCGGGAGCTGGATGGATCCTTTTTCCGGAATGGTCTTTCCGGTAAATGAAATCTGATAAGTGACATCATCAGATGTGTCGGCCTTCGTCCCGTTATTGTCAATCAGGGTAAAGGTGTAGTCGTCAGAGACGTCCAAATTCATAAATTTTCCGCTGAAACTCATCCCGCCTTGATACTCGTATCCGGGAATAGGATAATTATAACCAGAGACGCCAGCCCTGAAATTTTCGGAACTATTATACAGGCTATATTCCTGACAGGCTGGTAACTTTAAAAGCTTAGTGGATTGCAACGTATACTTGCCATTCCCCGTAATTCCGGGAATAAAAATGTGTTCGTAAGCGGTACTAGGAGAACCAGGTTGAGACAAAGTGAGCGAAGCGGAAATAACCCCGGCACTTACGCTATACGCAGCATCTTGGCAGCGGAGATAAAAGCACCACACACTATCATCGCCGGCTTCATTCCAAAATCTTAAGTAGTAGGCAGGGTATCCCCATCCTGTGAAATATTCAGCTTCAAAAGTATGCCAATAAGGGACATATACTGCGCTGACAGTTCCGGAAGCTTTTCCAAGAAGTTCGGTCTCCAGTGTGGCTTCGTTAAAGGAAAAACTCCAATTAGAGCCATCATAGGACATGGTCACATAACGGGGAGTTGCAACGATTTCCTTGTCGAAGAAAAGGATAATTCTGTCACCGTTTTCCCATGCCGTCTTTGAGGCCTTGGTGATATCATCGACCGAAATATTAAAAGAGAGGTGCTCTGGCGTTGAGGGTACAACGGAATCGGTTTTGTTGCAAGAAACAAAAGCGAGGCAAACAATGCTTATGGTAAAAAGTAACTTTTTCATTTTGTCAGCGTTTAAGGGTTAAAGACTCCAGGTGTCTTCGGGTCCGAAAGGAGAATCCAGACCAGGCGTGATAGACATAGTTTCGCTAGCGGCAATGATGCCATCTAAATGCACCTCAATCGATTCAGACTCGGGCGCAACATACAGTAATTTTTGTTTCATATCCATATGATTGAATTTATAAAATGACACACGAAAAAACGCGGCACTTCTTACGAGGTCCGCGAACATTGTCTGCTAAGTTGTTGATTAAAAGATTGTTATACCCCCCCCCTGTTTACGGAGAGTGCATTAGGCGTGATTACATCTGAATAGAAAGCTGTCACTACTACTGCTTTTAACCAGTGACAAATTTAAAGATTATAAAAACAAATCGCAAGAAAACCCACTCAAAACTTATCTTCGCAAGATGGCATGTGAGCCCTTTCTCCCCAAACTGCGGGTACCGGTCCAAAAACTTGTAGGGTACCCGCAAAAACACCCCATTTTTGAGGGTACCGGTCCACGAAATGTACCCCTACCCGCAGTGAAGTGCTGGAGGTGTCCCAAAAACTGGGACACCAGCTGCAAAAACACGGCAAAAATGCTGGAGGTGTCCCCAAAAATGGGACATCACCTGCATAAAAGGGCCAAAGTGCGGTTGATGTCCCAAAAATGGGGACATCAGCTGCAAAAAGCGCCCAAAATGCGGTTGATGGTCCACAAAATGGGACATCAGCTGCGATGGGCGGCGAGCGCCAGGTGGCTGTGTGCCGTAATAAGGTTGAAAACCTATTTGAATAGTGCTCGAACCAACGCCGGGATGTCGGCAACCTTGACGAGTTCGATGCCGGTGGGCTTTTTGTCGAAGTGGGTGTAGGAGCTAACGAAGATCTTTTTGAAGCCCAGGCGGGCGGCTTCGGTGGCGCGGCGGGAGGCTTGGGAGACGGGGCGGATTTCGCCGCTCAGGCCAACCTCTCCGGCAAAGCAGACATCGGCAGGGATGCTGTAGTCGAAGTTGGATGAGAGGACGGCGCAGATTACAGCAAGGTCACAGGCTGGGTCCGTGATACGGAGGCCGCCGGCCATGTTCAGGAACACGTCTTTCTGGCCCAGTTTGAAGCCGGCGCGGCGTTCCAGCACGGCCAGGAGCATGTTCAGGCGGCGTACGTCAAAGCCCGTGGCGCTGCGCTGTGCGGTTCCATATACTGCTGATGATACCAGCGCCTGAACCTCGAAGAGGAACGGCCGGTTGCCGTCCAGCATGGCGCAGACTGCGGTCCCTGACAGCCCCTCTTCATGCATTGGAATGAGCATTTCCGACGGGTTCTCAACCTCACGGAGACCGGTTCCGGTCATCTCGAAAACTGCAAGTTCGGAAGTTGAACCAAACCTGTTCTTTATGCTCCGAAGCACGCGATATGCCCCGCGGTTCTCACCCTCGAACTGTAAAACAACATCTACTATATGTTCAAGGATCTTTGGTCCGGCAATTGTGCCTTCCTTGGTGATATGGCCAATCAGAATTACAGGAATGCCCGATCCTTTTGCAAAGCGAAGAAGGGTAGCGGCAACTTCCTTTATCTGGCTCACGCTGCCGGCGGTGGATTCCACGCCTGGGCAGTACATGGTTTGCACGGAGTCCACTATGAGAAGGTCCGGGGACACGCTGTCTGCCTCGCGAATTATGGCGTCCATGTCCGTCTCGCTGTAGATAAGGCAGTTCTCCGCATTGCCACCAAGGCGATCCGCCCTCATCTTGACCTGTTTCACGCTTTCTTCACCGGTCACGTACAGAGTCTTGAGCTCCGGCCGGCCAAGGGGCAGCTGCAGGGACAAAGTGCTTTTGCCTATGCCGGGCTCTCCGCCCATGAGCACCAGCGAGCCCTTGACGATGCCTCCGCCAAGCAGGCGGTCAACCTCAGAAGACCCCAGGGAAACGCGGTCCTCTGCCGAGGTGGATACGTCCTTGAGCGGCATGGGCTTGTGCCCGGCGCCGGGCACGGAGGCCGCTACAGGGCGTTTTCCGGTTACCACTTCTTTCTCCACCATGGTGTTCCACTCACCGCATGCGGGGCAGCGGCCCATCCATTTTGAATACTCGTTCCCGCAGTTGGAGCAGAAGAACACGGTCTTTGACTTTGCACTTGCCATAGCATAAACTTATTACCCTACAAATATAAAAAAAGTCCCGCGGAAAACCGCAGGACTTTTGTCTGTAAGAAGCAAAAAACTATTTGTTCTTGATAGCGTCGACAGCCTTGTCACCAGCAGCGTTGATACCTTCAACGACCTTCTGGGTAGCGGCATCCTTAATGGCGTCGCCAGCTTCCTTAGCAGCCTCCTTAACGGGGTCTACCTGCTCTTCCTTAACGGGTTCGGCGGCCTTCTCGGCTTTCTTGTTGTTGTTGTTGCTTCCGCAAGCGACTGCAGTAACCATCAGGGCTACTATTGCAGCAGACATAAATACTTTCTTCATAATCTTATAAGTTTAAAAAGTGTAAAATCGCTTTGCGGTGCAAAGGTACGCCTTATTTTTGAGAGAGCAAAGACTTTTTTAAATTATTTATTACGGATTGTTACTAATTATCAGGACATTCGCCCAGACCTCGCATCCTTCGCCCCTTCCCACGAAGCCAAGATGCTCCGTGGTAGTGGCCTTTACGGACACCCTATCCACCGGCACTTCCAATATGGAAGCCAGCGTTTCCCTCATTGTGGCAATGTGCGGAGCCAGTTTGGGCCGCTGCAGCGCGATGGTAATATCGGCATTCCCCAAGCGGTAGCCTTTCCCGTGCACAAGCTCCATCACTTTTGAAAGGAGGATCTTGCTGTCGATGCCTTTCCACTCATCCGACGTGTCCGGAAACAGGTGGCCGATGTCCCCCAGCGCCAGGGCGCCAAGGAGGGCGTCGCAGAGAGCGTGTATGGCCACATCTCCGTCCGAGTGCGCCACAAAGCCGTTTTCCGATGGAATCCTTACCCCGCCCAGCCACATTGGCAGGCCCGCTGCCAGTGCGTGGACGTCATATCCGTTTCCTGTCCTGAAGTCCATATTATTGCAAGGTTTTTGCAAAGATAGGGAAAAATGGCTAATTTTACCGCTATGAGTAAAAACGACTTTTCATCTGACGACCTCGTAAAATACGAGGGTCACTACAATGAGGACGATTTCTTCGCCAAGATAGGCAAGGTTGCAAAGCACGCCGGAGTAAGAGTGGTCTACTACGCCCTGGTGCTTTATGAAACATTGATGGACGACGCCACTCCCAAGAAGTACCGCGCCGTAATTGCCGGAGCGCTGGGCTACCTTATCCTCCCGCTGGATTTCATTCCGGACTTCCTGCCGGTGGCTGGTTTTGCCGATGACTGGGCCGCCCTCCTTGCGGCAATCTTCTATGTGACCAAGGCAGTCACGCCTGAGGTGAAGGACCGCGCCAAGCAGCGCCTCACCAAGTGGTTCGGCAACTTCGCGGAAGAAAACCTCGGTGACTTAAAGTAAGTGTTTCGGGGTATTTCGTTTTTGGCACGGCGTTTGAGAATACTGCGTCCCAAAACGTGTATTCTAAAACCAATATGAAAAAGGTATTATTTGCCTTGTGCGCAGCCGGGATGGTTGCGGCAGGATGCGACAAAGACAACATTTTTGGAATCGACACCGATTCCAATACCACCCCCGAGGTCCCGAGCGGTTCTACTTACACCGCCACGGAAGACCCAGACGACAATATTTCGGCAACATCGTTCTCCCGCACCATCACTGTGACGTTCTCCGCCACGGGCGCAAGCGTTGAGGGCGATGCCAACGGAGTGGTTACCATCGACGGAAACAAAGTCACCGTAAACAACACCACAACATCGGAAAAAGTCAAGTACATCCTCAAAGGAAGTACTTCAGACGGCTATTTCAAGGTTTATTCAAACAACAAGCAGGCGTTCGTGCTGGACGGAGTTTCCATTACCAATCCCACGGGTGCGGCCATCAACAACCAGTGCCACAAACGCACTTTCGTGGTGGTCAACGGAGCCAATTACCTGGAAGACGGCACCGCCTATAACACCCCCGCGGACGAAGACGAAAAGGCCGCATTTTTCTCCGAGGCACAGCTAATCTTCTCCGGAACCGGAACCCTGGAGGTATCGGCAAAAGGGAAAAGCGGGATAGCATCGGACGACTACATCCACGTGATGGACGGTCCCACCCTGAACGTCACCTCCACCGCAGGCCATGGAATCCGGGGAAAGGATGCCCTCACTGTGGACAGTGGCAATATCTATGTGAAGGTATCGGCCGATATGAAAAAGGGTATGACCTCCGACAGCCTGGTGGTCTTCAATGGCGGAAAAACCATTATCGAAGTCACTGGAGGCACCGCATATGACGATGAGGACCAGGAGTACAAAGCTTCCGCGGGAATCAAGGCCGATGGCAACGTGGTCATCAACGACGGCGAAATCACTATTACCAACTCCGGCCAGGGCGGCAAGGGAATCAGCGGCGACGGCAACGGCTACTTCCAGGGTGGAAAGCTTTCCGTCAAAGTCACCGGAACCAACTACGGCAGCAGTTCCTCCGGCGGCGGCCCGGGCGGACGTCCCAGCGCAACAACTACCACGGACAACACCACCAACGCAAAAGGCATAAAACTGGACGGTGACATCTACATCAACGGCGGAGATATCTTCGTCACCGCAGCCAACCATGAGGCCATAGAAGCCAAGGGCCTGCTATACATCAACGGCGGCACCGTATACGCCCAGTCCAAGGACGATGCAATCAATTCTGCCGGCGACATGGTAATAAACGACGGCCACGTCTGCGCCTACTCTACCGGCAACGACGGCCTGGATGCCAACGGCAATCTTTACATGGAGGGCGGCGTAGTGTATGCCATCGGGAGCGGCAACCCGGAACTGGCCATGGACGCCAATACGGAAGAAGGCAAGAAGCTGTACCTAAGCGGAGGAGTGCTCTTTGCCATCGGCGGCCTTGAAAACGGCGCCAGCCTCACCCAGACCTGCTACAGTGCCGGTTCCTGGAGCAGGAATACCTGGTATTCCCTTACCGCGGACGGCGTCACATACAGCTTCAAGACCCCTTCGGCAGGCGGTACTGCTCTGGTGGTATCCGCGGCGACAAAACCTGCCGTAACCAGCGGTGTAACGCCCTCCGGCGGCATTCAGGAGTTTAACGGCATGGCCGTCTTTGACGGCACCGCCACCGGCGGAAGTTCCGTTTCCCTGAGTACTTATACCAGCGGTTCAGGCGGCGGCCCCGGCGGCTGGTGGTAATGAAATAATCCGTATCTTTACAGCCATGAAAAGACTGTTATTCATAGTGCTTGCGCTCCTGCTGCTTTCTCCTGCTGCGGGAGCGCAGGAATTCTGCGCCAGAACGTCTGTAGGGGCGAATTATAAGATAATGAAAGGCTTTCACGTTGAGGTGGAGGAAGAGCTCCGCCTAGGCGACGGCCTTTCCAGCATCAACAGCATCCGCTCCACCGTGGGTTTTTCCTACAAGGTCTCCGATTACTTCAAGTTCGGTGGCGGCTACACGCTCATCAACCCCTACGAGTTCAAGTACTATGACAATGGGTCGCTCAAAAACCAGGGTTTCTGGTATCCCAGGCACCGCCTGTTCCTTGAGGCTACAGGAACATACCGCTACGGGAATTTCAACTTCTCGCTCAAAGAGAAACTCCAGTTCACCCACCGCACCGACGACAGTCTCAACGTGTACCAGAACACAAGGAACGCCCTCTCACTCAAATCCCTAGTGGGTGTTAAGTACAAGGGCGTCAAGAACTATGGCTTTGAGCCGTTTGCATTTTTTGAGCTAAGGACAGCCCTCAACGAGCCATGGGGTGTCACATACGGCAATCTCCTTACCACGCCCAATTTAAAGAAGGACTATTATGCCTATACCCACACTGGCTACACCCATGTGTACAACAACCGTTACCGCGTGATTCTCGGTGTGGATTATGAGCCTGTAAAGCACCACACTATCACGTTCAATACCCTCCTTGACTGGTGCTCAGACTACGTCATAGACACCAACGGTCCCTCCCAATGGGCCACGGAAAAAGGCGTCCGCCTCTTCACCGCCACCACCGGCTGGCACGACTACTTCCGCGCCAGCCTCTGCCTCGGCTACGTGTACAGCTTCTAGCCTTCCGTCATTCCGGGCTCCCTTTCCGTCATTCTCGGGCTTGTCCCGGGAATCTCACCGTCATTCCGGGCTTGACCCGGAATCTTTAATTACTGAATGTACTGAATCCTTATACTTCCTGGACACAGGCAACTCAATTCCACACACGGTCACCGAGTCCGGTGACGCCTGCGTGGCTATGGGAATGTTTACCAGATAGGATCGGTGTATCCTCAAAAAATCGTCTCCAAGAAGATTAGCCCACTGGGTGATGCCGGTTTTGTTACGGAAGGAATCGCCGGTAACGGTGACAATTCTGACTTCTGTGTCATTTGATTCAATATAGGCAATCTCCTCAACAGGGATCGTGACGCTCCTGCGTTCAGAAAAGAATGTGATTGTGCGTTTTTGGCCTTTGAAGTGCCCGGAAAGCCATTTTGCCCAATAATAATCGCCGATGGAAAGCGCAGTGAGAATCAGTGCCAAGAATGCGGGATTGATTAACATTGGCGCCACCGTTTTATATGGTTGTGCATAACCCAGGGTAATGGTGGTCCAGACAAACTGGTGGAGAACCAGAATCAGCAGAATTACCGTGACAAGAACCGCCAGCGACAGATAGATTTTGTCCATCGTCTTCTTGGCCTTGGGCATTAGGAACTCCAGTGCCAGGGCGCAGGGGCAGAACATTAGGCCTATGAGAACCGCCTGGGCCAGCGTGTAGTCCAGACTCACAAGTATGGCTGCCAGAACTGCAATGGCAGCAAGCCAGTATGCAACGCGCAGAATGGTTCTCATTTCAGTACAAAAATAGGTATTTTATGCGGTGCGTGCAAGTAAAATGGCCCTACAGGGGGATTTGACGATGTTGCAGTGGGATTCAACTTTGGAGAATTGACGCCTCTTGCCGTAACTTTGCAGCAAACCAAAAATCGTAATCGTCATGAAAGAAGAAATCATCTATGTTGTGGATTCCCTGGGCGTATCCCACCCGGAAACCATCGAGAGGGCAAACTTTTCCCTCGCACGTCTGTTCGTAGAAGGCGGTCCCGCAATAATGATTGTGATCTCCCTTCTTCTCATTGCCCTTCTGCTGGCGGCCTGGAAGGCACCCAAGTGGGTGAAAGAAATTGGAATCGGAGCACTGGTAGTGGCCGTGTTCGGCACCCTTCTGGGATTCCTGCAGATCTTTGATGCCCTGCAAATGATAGGCGACGTAAGCCCTGCTATTGTCTGCGGTGGCTGCAAGGTGGCAATGATTCCCGTCCTTTACGGCCTCATCGTGTACTTCATCTCCCTTGTGATACGGGTAATCCAGAAGCCCAGGATTTAACTGTTAAAAAAAACACTTATCTTTGTCTTGGAACATTATTATTCTTAGATGAAGCGGTTATTAATATTAGTGTGTTTGCTGGTCTGTGTTCCTTTGGGAGCGCAGACTACGCATAGGGACTCCGTGTTGGCGGAGGCGCGGTATCTTAAGAGTATTTACAAGATTGACGAGGCAATAGATAAGTTGTCGGAGCTGGTGACGCCGGAGGGGTTTGACGAGCAGGTGCTGGCGGAGCTGGCGGACTGTCATTTCCAGAGCGGGGATTATGAGACGGCGGCAGGGACCTATTTCCTGCTTTCGTCACGCGTCCCTGGCAATATACTTTACAGGATTCGCAATATGCAGATTTATTCCCGTTGCAAGGCCTGGGCACAGTGTGTCCAGGCTGGACGGGAGGTTCTGCAATTGGATACTATTCCTGCAGTAATGAACGTCATCGGAGATGCTTTCCGCCAGCTGGAAAAGCCGGATTCCGCGCTGTATTACTACAGGCGGTCCCTGGCATATCGTCCCTGGAATGCCAACGTGGTGTCCAAGGCCGTGGGTATCCTGATAGACGCCAAGGACTATGACGGAGCCATCGCCCAGGCCCAGACATTCCTGGAGGAGGACCCGGACAATGCAATCGTGGCCCCGCTCAAGGGCCTGGCCCATTACCGGAAGGGGGATTATGAGAATGCCGTGCAAGTGTTTCAGAGGCAGGAAGACATAGGCAACGATATCTACCAGATCCACTACTATCTTGGCCAGAGCTACTGGCACACCCTGGTGATTTACAGGGCGGAGCAGGAACTGCTTGCCGCTTGGCAGATTGATTCCAGCGACGTGAACCTTGCCTATTCCATAGCGGCGGTGATGGCGGAGAATTATCGTCCCTTTGAGGAGGATGTGAAACCCTGGTTGGACAAGGCCCTGGAGATGCTTCAGCCGGACGCGTCCACCATGTACCGTGTCCATCAGCAATACGGTCTTGGATACTATAAGACCATGAAATCCTGGGACAAGGCCATCGAGCACTACAAGGAGGCTTACAAGTATAATCCAAAGTTCACATCGGCCCTTTCCACCATTGCCTACTGCTATGAGATGAAGAAGGATTACAAGCAGGCTTTGGCTTGGTATGAGAAGTTCCTTGCAGTAGCAAATAAAGACTCAAAAGCCTATGAATTCGCCGCCGCAAGGATGATTTACATCAAGAGCGAGCTATTCATGAAAGAAGGCGCGGATATTGCAGCAAAAAGCAAATGATGAAGAAGATTCTTACCGCACTTGCATTTATCTTGTGTCTTGGTCTCCCCACCAGGGCGCAGGTATTTATAATCAACGAGAACATGTTCCAGGGCCGTATGAGCGAGATCAAGACCACGGTGCTTGACTCCCTCACCAACGAGCCCGTGTCCTTTGCGTCGGTATATGTGATACCGTCCAAGGACACCACCATCACCAACTTCACCCTCACGGACGCTAAAGGCGAGGCCAAGCTGGACGAAGTCCCGTATGGAAGCTATTCCTTCCACGTGGAAATGCTTGGGTACAAGCCTGTTATCAAAGAACGATATTTCCGTGAGCGTCAGGTGGACATGGGAACCATCCGTATGCAGGTGGACGATCAGTTCCTCCAGGCGGCCGTAGTTACGGACGTTGGCAACCCCATAGTGATAAAGAAGGACACAATAGAATTCAACGCCTCGTCCTTCCGCGTGGGCGCCAACGCAATGCTCAAGGACCTTCTGCAGCGCATGCCGGGAATGGAAATCACGGAGGACGGCAAGGTGAAGTTCAACGGCGAGGAAATAGACAAACTCACCGTGGGCGGCCGCACCTTCTTCTTCAACGACCAGAGCACGGCCCTTAACAACCTCCCGGCGTCGGTGGTGGACAAGATTCGCGTCATCGACAGGGAATCGGAACAGACCCGCGCCACCGGCATCCAGGACGGCCAGAGGGAGAAGGTGCTGGACGTGGCCCTCAAGAAGGAATACGAGAAAGGCTGGTTCGGCAACGCGGCCCTCAAAGGCGGCACCACCCTGGTGAGTAAGGACGATGACAACCCCCTCCGGGACGACCGCGGCCTCCTCTGGAGCGCCAACGCGCTGGTATCGGCCTATGGAGAGAAGGACCAGGTCACGGTCATCGCCAACGGCCAGAATATAAGCGACTCCAGTATGATAGTGGTGTTCCGGGAAGAGGATGGAAACAGGACATCGTCGCTGGGCCAGGGCCTGTCGGAGGCCGCCCAGCTGGGAATCAACGCCAACACCTCCCGCATAAAGGACGTGGAAACCACCGTAAGCACCAATTACAAATACTCGGACACGGACTCCGGCACCAAGTCCAGCAGAACCACCTGGCAGGACGACGGTAACCTGCAATCGTCCACAGAAGAAGCGGGAAAGCACTACGCCACGTCCCTGAACGCCAACGTTGAATTCAAGAAAGAGAAGGGCAACGTATGGTTCCACGTGAACCCCAGCTTCCGCTACGGCAACACCAACGGCTTTGCCGGCGGCAAGTCGGAAACCCTCCGCGAAGGCACCTTCGTGAACAGTTCGGAAAACTCCTCCCACAGCCTCTCCACCAGCAAGAATGCCGATTTCGACGCCGACGTCATCTTCCGTGACCTCTGGGGTAAGAAGAACCGCAGCATCAGGTTCGATATTGACGGAAGCTACGGCGTGAGCAGCGGGGAAAGCAGTGAGCAGTCCGTCCTGAAAACAGGCACCGGAACCAATTCCCGCAGCCTTCAGTACCAGTCCGACGGCTATTCCCGCGGATTCTCCGGCGACGTCCGCTACACGGAACCCATCGGCGAAAAATGGACCCTCTCCGCGGTGGCGGATTACACGCTTTCCCAGCGCTCCAACGTCCGCGACGCCTTCGAGGGCGGCACCCCCAACGCCTACTATTCCTCCGAGAGCCGGACCGATTACTTCCGCCAGCAGTACGATCTCACGGCCCAGTATACGTTAGGAGAACAGAGCTGGATCACCCTTGGAGCCCGTGCTATGGGTACCCTGAACGAGGTCTTCTCCAAGAGCTATGGCGTTGAGCAGACCACCGGCAAGGACGAGTGGCTCTGGAACGTCACGCCCACCATGCGCCTGCAGCACAAAAAGGACAACGACCGCTTTAACTTCTCCGTGAGTGGCTATGCCAATCGTCCCGGAGCGGACAGACTGCTGCCGGTACTTAACATCGCGGACCCTTCCCGCCTGAGCCTGGGCAACATATACCTGAAGCCGTACACAATGACATATTTCTCCGGCAACTGGAACCGGAACAACAAGGAAAAGTTTTCCACCCTGATGGTCTTTCTGACTGGCCAGGTGAACACCAATCCCATCAGTTACGCCACCTGGTACGACTCTGACGGAATCCTTTACTCCATTCCTGTGAATGCAACGAAACCCGGTATAGCCAGCAGTCTTTACATGGATTACACCACCCCCCTGGACGCCAAAAAGAACTGGTCCCTTACCCTGGAAGCATATCTGACATATAACTCGTCCGTAAGCTACCAGTCAAAGACCACTCTGGCGGGCCTGGACAAGACCACGTTCGACTATTCCAACTTCATGTCCGGGTTCTGGGGCAACTCCTCCGGAGACCGCTTCTACGGCGGTCAGAGCGGCTTCCAGGAAAGTAAGACGCGCAGCATAGGCCCCTACGCCGGCTTCTCCCTCAAGTACAATCAGGACCGGTATTGGTTTACCATCGGGGCCGATGCGGATGGCCTTATCAGCCGCTATTCCCTTGACCCCAGCATCAACATGAACACCTTGGATACGCGTATCCAGGCAAGAGGCTCATATACTACCAAGCATGAGTTTGAGCTTGGCTCGGACCTCTCCTACGTGTTCTACACCGGCTATGCAGAGGGCTACGGCCAGCCGGAATGGCAATGGAATGCAGACGTTACAAAGAACGTGGGCGCCTTCACCCTGAGCCTCACGCTCCACGACATCCTTGACCAGACCCGCACCCTCACCCACTACGTCACCGCCAACTACCAGGAAGACACCTACCGCCTCGTCATGGGCCGCTACATCCTCTTCGGCGTCAAGTGGAACTTCGGCAAAATGAACGCCTCCCACTCCCAGCGCGCCTCCCGCGCCGCCTGGAACATGGTCTTCTGATTCAGCGCTCTGCAGAGCGCCGGCGGAGGGCGTGTCCGAAGGACATTTCTTAGCCCGGGAGCCGCGGGGGTGTATGAGGGGGCAGGGCCCCCTGTATTAATGTAGCGGGAGTGGGTCACGATCCCACGACCTCCGGATTATGAATCCGACGCTCTAACCAGCTGAGCTACACCCAGTTCATCTATGAAGACACGGTGAGTGAGGCCGATCATCTTCGCCAGAAGAATGCCCTCACTGAAGCCGAAGACTTCCAGAAGCTCATTGACCTCCAGGCCCAGAACAAAACGGTGCGGGAGATTGCCGCAGAAACCGGCTTTGCCCCTACTACCGTCCACCGCAAGATTAAGAAGGCTCTGGAGCTCGGTTACAAACCTTCCTGTTCTGTTCCGTTCCACAGTGGAGTGGAACAAGAGAAACAGACAGGAAACGAATAGGAGTTGCGCCATAACGGGCGAAACACGGTAATTTTTCCTTGTATTTCGCCCATTATAACGCATTTTTAATTATCTTTGGCAAAAATTATAAACCATGGAACGTATCATTGGACGCCAGGCCGAAATAGCTGAACTTACCAAGTATTATGAATCCGGAAGAGCAGAGTTCGTCGCTATTTACGGACGTAGGCGCGTAGGAAAGACCTTTTTGGTAAACAGTTTATACAATGGAACGTATGCATTTGAGACGGCCGGGATATTGGAGGGAACATTTGAAGAGGAGATATCGGTATTCTGTCAGTCTCTCAAACGCTATGGTTACAAAGGCCGCAAACCCCGTACATGGATGGCTGCCTTTGAAGCTCTTCGCACTTTGTTGGAAGAAAAGAAGGTGCCCGGGAAGAGAATGGTCGTCTTTATAGATGAATTGCCGTGTTTAGCCACGCCTCGCAGTGGATTGGTCAAGGCGTTGGATCATTTCTGGAACAACTGGGGTTCCCTTCAAGATGAGCTCTTCTTTATCGTATGCGGTAGTGCAACCTCTTGGATAATTCGTAACATTATTGACAATAAGGGTGGCCTTCATAACCGAATTACGCATGAGAAACACTTGTTCCCGTTTACATTGGGTGAGACACGAACATTTCTGAACAAGCGAGGTTTCAAGTGGGCGGATCTCAGTATCCTGCAGACCTATATGATTCTCGGAGGCATCCCATATTACCTTGGCTTATTGGATAAGGATAAAAGTCTTGCCGCAAATATCGACACACTTTTCTTTGGAAAGGAGGCACCGCTCGCAAATGAGTATAGCAGGCTTTATAAATCAATCTTCAATAACCCGGATAAATACAAGGCTGTCATAAATGCGCTTTCCAGCAGCAAGAAAGGACTTACCAGAAGCGAATTGGCCAAGAAACTGAAGGTCAGTGATAATGGACACTTCGGCGAGATTCTTGAAGACCTGGTCAATTGCGATTTCCTTCGTTACTACAACACGATGGGTAAGAGTATTAAATCCACAGGCGGTCTATATCAGCTCATCGATTTCTATTCTATCTTCCATCAAACGTTCCTGGCCAAGAAATCGACGGACGCCAGCTTTTGGACCAACACCTTGAACACCCCGGTTCAGAACAACTGGTTCGGGCTTGCTTATGAGCGCGTAGCAATGACGCACATCCCTCAAGTTCTCAAAGCAATTGGTGTGGATAGAATTCATACGGAGTACTACTCGTGGAGGAGTTCAGAGTCTGAAAAGAAGGCGCAGGTCGATCTTATTATTGACCGAGCCGATGGAATCATCAACCTTTGCGAGGTCAAGTATTCAACCGGGAAATACACCATTTCTAAAGATGAGTACTTGAAACTCGCCAATCGGGAGGAGGCTTTTCGTAGAGAGTCGGAGACAAAGAAGGGTTTGTTTCTCACGTTCATTACCACATATGGTCTGGAGAGGAACGGCTATTCTGATATGGTTAACAGCCAGGTCTCCCTTGCTGATTTGTTCTTATAGTGGGCGAAATACGCATTGTTTTATGCCTGTTTCGCCCACTATAAAGCATGGGCTATAATCAGTCTTATTTGCTGAGGAAATCCCTCTTGTCCACCACTGTCCACTCCGTCCACCGGTGGACAAAGTGGACGGAAGGGTTTAGGCCGATGCCGATGATCCGGGCCGATAGTGTCCAATTCCACTGGCAATGCTATTTCTTGGCTGAAAAGAAAAGCTAAACTAACAACATCGCTGTTTTTTTATTGGGATTATGCACCTTTTTTATTTCCGCTTAGTGGCAATAAACAGGATCAGTCCCACCACCCACTGAAGGATGAAGTAGTACCCCAAATGCTTGATATAGGTCTTAGCTGGCAGCAATACTTCATTGACTGGTTTTGAGACACTCTCAACGTTATAGCACTCAATGTTGAGCATATCAATGTCAATAGCATAATACTCCATTGCACACAATGTGCAGAGAACAATCGTGACAAGGGAGAAAAGGACAAAGAGGATAATCCTGTTCCGGTTGTATTTTCTGGCTTCAAGCATTGTGTGTCAACTATTTATTGGGAAGGTTGAAATTGACTGGAATAAGCAGCGAAAGGGCTATCGGCTCACCTTTGGCGTTCAATCCCGGCTTCCATTTGTCAGGTGCGGAGCTGATTACACGAAGCGCTTCCTCTTCAAAAATCTTGTTGGTGCTCCTATAGACAGCAGGATTTACCAGTTTCCCTTTCTCATCGATTGTTACGGACACATATACCCTTCCTTCTAATCCGGCTTTTTTCGCATCCTCCGGGTAGACCAGATGCTCTCTGATCCACTTTGCAAACACGAAATAGTCACCATTGTTAAAAGACGGTTTTCTCTCCTTTACACCGTAATCGAAAGCCATGAACTGCCCTGAATCCACCTGGGCACGCTCCTCGTCCGTCAATTTAAAAATGACCGGGAAAGTATACGTTACATCTATCGGCTCACCCTTTTTCTCGCCAGGTTTCCAGATTTGCGGTGCCGATTCAATCACGCGAATAGCTTCTTCATCAAGCAGAGGATGAATGCCCCTGAGAATCCGCGTATTGATGAGCTTTCCCTCTTTCGTAATGGTGAATTGGGTCGTTACCCTGCCTTCAATTCCGGCTTTTTTCGCCTCTTCCGGGTAGTTCTTGTGCTCGTTAACCCATTTCGAGAAGTCATTGGCATCACCACCATTGAAGCTGGGATTGTTCTTCTGGTAAGTCATCGGTATCGCTTCGAATTCCTCTTGCTCCTGTGCCATAGCCGGAACAAGAGGGAGCAACAATAAGAGTAACAGTATGATAGCGCGGGTTTTCATATGGCCGATATGGCTGCAATTATAGTGCCTCCGCAAGTATCTTCTCACTCAATACCTCACCGAAATGCCTATTTGCATAGAATTATATAGCGGCACCTGCCCCAAGTTCTTTCCGATTACCGGATTATACCCCACGCTCACGCCAATATCCTGATACCATACTCCAGCCTTGAAACCCAAACGGA
>JAEEGL014237792.1_pt1 | contig 24783 bp, 22 predicted proteins | sample 9134231 | NCBI WGS metagenome assembly JAEEGL01 (sample SAMN16246548, study PRJNA631951) | gut metagenome | biome: gut microbiome; feature: rumen; material: fiber-attached | host: Bos | place: Iran: Karaj | collected 2018-10
AACAAAAGCAAATTTGGCTGAACTCTTCACGTTTATCAAGCCTGAATTTTATAATCGTAATTATTCGAGCACCGAACTAGCCGAAAAGTTTAGTATTGATGAAAGTTTAGTCCAAGATCTTTTAGTTTATTACAATTCTAAACATGTTAACATAAAGCTCACGCCATCTCAATTCATTAGTTTTATTAAAAATGATGTTGCAAAAAGCAAATATGCAAACAATATTGATAGTGCTGTTTTATCGAATCTCAATTCTGTCGAAAAATACACCGACATTAATACGGTAACTCGTGCAATGAGCTATTCTGAAATGGCAAGCTTTCTTGGCGTTTCTAGCAACGAGTTGAAAGAAGTTTATCTCTACTATATCCTTATTAATACTTTCCATACTAGACCAAGCCTTACTAATTTTATTGCTATTCTCAAAAATCCAACTCTTTTAAGTGAGAAATATTGCGTCAATAAAAGAAAACTTACACCAAAAGAATTTATATCGTTCATCATGAGCCATAAGGATGATTGGATTATGAAAAATCGAATTGACTCTACGATGATTAGTAATCTTAATACTTTAAATTCAATGATTGATAACGTCACTTCTGGTAGAACGTATTCCGCAACTGAAATTTCTCAATCTTTTGGAGTTGAAGAACAAAAGGTCAAATTGCTGTACTCTTTATATGATATTAAGAATAATCACAAAAATATGACAATTAATCTAAGAGAGTTTATTTCTCTGCTTGTAAATGATATCGCTAATAACCCAGAATACAGTAGCCAAATTAGCCGTGACGACCTTGCCAAACTCCACTTCCTTCAAACACTAATCAACAATGAAGTGAATGGAAAAGCATACACTGCGAGCGAAGTCTACCAAACTCTTTCTGGTTTTAGTTCTGAATTAGATCAAAATCAGATTGATTTAGTTTATCTATACTACGGAAGTATTAATAACTTTAATGATAATTCAACGATGACGATTGAAAAATTTGTTAACTATCTGAATGATTCAATTCTTTCCGATTCTAGATTCGATAATTATATTAATGAAGATTTAAGAAACACAATTTCGGAAGCCAAAAAAACAGTGGATGATGGTAAAAACCAACTAATTGGTGAGCACTATTCTAGATTTGTGTTGAACACTGAATATCCGGTAGAAAGCGAGGAAACATTTGCTTTCGTGGCCAAGGCTGAAAGTGAATTGAAAGAAGCTGGAGTTAACGAGTTTTATATTATTGGCAACTCACCGATGTCATATGAAATTAGCCAAACTTTTAACGATGAATTGAACTTTATTACTATACTTACAATCATTTTTATCTTCATCGTTGTGTTAATCACTTTTAGGTCATTTAGTGTTCCTGTTGTTTTGGTTTCATTAATCCAATGTGCCGTGTTCTTAGCGATGGGTATTATGACTTTACTTGATGGAAGCGTTTATTTTATCGCATTGCTTATTGTGCAAAGCATCCTCATGGGAGCAACCATCGACTATGCGATTCTCTACACTTCTTACTACATCGAACATCGCAAAATCTATGATAAAAAACAAGCTTTGATTAAATCTTACGAAAAATCTCTTGGAGCGATTTTGACATCTGCCCTTATCGTAATGCTTGTCACACTTGTTGTGGGTTACTTTACTTCGGATGCAGCTGCAAAAATCTGTATTGCACTTTCTCAGGGTGCATTCTGCTCACTAATTTTAGTTGTTTTCTTGCTTCCTTCACTCCTTTCTGCACTCGATAGATTTGTGACGCATCAAAACAGAAACCATAATTAGTTTTAATGATATAATGACTTTATGAAAGCATTAATCACTGGTGCTTCAAGCGGGATGGGCTTGGAGTTTGCAAAATTATTATCAAAAGAAGGCCATGAGACTTTTTTAGTCGCCTTAGACAAAGATGGGCTCGAAAAAGCTCAGCAACTTCTTCCAAACAAGAGTTCAATTATGGTCAAAGACCTGAGCAGAGCTTCCGACTTGAAAGATGTTTGCGAGTTGATTGAAAAGGAGCATATTGATATTTTGATAAATAATGCCGGTTTTGCTGATTATAATGAGTTCTATAAGGCAGATCTTGATCGTGATTTAAATATGATCGACGTTAATGTTAAGGCTGTTCATATTCTAGCAAAATATGCACTTCGCGAAATGGTTAAAAGAAATAAAGGTTTTGTGTTAAACGTTGCCAGTTCGGCTGGTTTAATGCCTGGTGGGCCAATGATGGCAACTTATTATGCTACCAAAGCTTATGTCAGAAGTTTATCTGAATCGATCAATCATGAAATGCGTGCAAAGAATAGAAATATTGTTGTTTCGGTGCTTTGTCCTGGCCCAGTCGACACTAATTTCAACGCTACCGCTAAAGTTCGTTTTACTATTAAGCAGATGACACCTCAGCGCGTAGCAAAATATGCATTGCGTCAGATGATGATAAAGCATAAGATGTTGATTATCCCTGGTATTAAAATGAAGCTGGCCAAGTTTGCATCAAGATTTTTACCTGATAAAACCGTGATAAAAATGACAAGAGGTATTCAAACTCGTGGTAAATAAGAAAAAAAATCGTAAACTATGGTTTTATGTTTTTGCTATTATATATTTTTGTTTTTTAATTCTTAGCTTGGTTTGGCCTAGTTCGTTGATTGTCGCTATATTAAAAGTTGGCAGTATTTTCTTATGTCTTCTTTACGTTTTAACCTATAACTTTAAAGATAAGCTGTTAGTTATTGCTTTAGTAGCAACTTTTGCCGCAGATGTAATTTTAGCTATCAACAACGTTGCTGTTTCTGGTGTAATTATATTTATAATTGCCCAAATAACACATTTCACGAGGCTATCACAAAAACTCAAGAGGAATTTGATTTCTTATGGTATCATAATCTCCTTAATGGTTGTTTTGGCCATTGTAAGACGCGCCGACATAATGTATGTAATTGGTGGAGTGTATGCCTTATTGCTTCTTTCTAACCTATTCATGTCATTTCGATGGTATTTATCATCGAAAAAGCTTTCTTCACGATGTGCTTTTTTTGGATTTTTATTATTTCTAGCATGTGATTTGTGTGTGGCAATTTCTTATTTGTCGTTAACGGGTATTTTTTCTTATTTTCTTTACGACATCGCAAACTATCTAGCATGGGTATTTTATCTTCCTTCACAAATTTTAATTTCCAATAGCTCAAAACATGTGATACAATAAAAGCATTATGGAAGGTAAAAAAAGTATATCTCGTGCCATTCTCGTTTTTGGCACACCGTGCAGTGGGAAAACAACGTTTTGTGAAAACTTCGCAAAGCGATTTCATGCGCCATTCTACAATCTAGAGGATCTGATGGCAAAATACAGCTTTAATCATGAACAGATTTTGGGTTTTGTAGATGAAGTTGCAAAAACTGGGCAAACGCTCATCTTTGAAGGTCTACTAGATACAGAAAAAGACCGTGAGACAATAAACCAAATTTTAAGAGATGCGAATTATGAACCGTCCTTGATTTGGATTCAAACCGATTCTAGCACAACTAAACAACGTATGAAAATGCGTCTTAAGTCTGTTTCCAAAGCTAAAACTGAGTACGATGCACGCATGAAACTTCTAGAGGCTCCTTCTGATAAAGAGCCTGCCATCGTAATATCCGGTCGTCATACTTTTGAAACTCAGCTCAAGCACGTATTGACTCAACTCTAAAATGATTTTACAGGATCCTGAATTTGGCGATGTTATCGTCAGAAAAAACCCTTTATCTTCCAGTGTGAGGTTTTCTATATCAACTTCCGGCAAATTACAGATGTCGGTGCCTAAATACACTAGCAATTTTTTATTAAAGAGACTTCTAAACACAAATCGTGAATTGATTAAAAACAGCTTGCCCGTAAATAACCCTAAGACACAACGTGCTAGAGATGAAAAGAAAAAAATACTAACAAATCAAGCAAAAAAATACCTTCCTTATCGCTTGGAATACTTAGCTAAGTTATATGGCTATGAATTTGACAAATGTCGCTTAACACATGCTAATACAAGATGGGGAAGCTGTTCTTCTAATCGAACGATCTCTTTAAACATTGGCCTAATGCAGATACCAGAAAAGCTACGAGATTATGTTATTATTCACGAGCTTGCGCATCTTAACCATATGGATCACTCCAATGCGTTTTGGCAAGAAGTCGGCGAGCACGACCCACATTATAAGGAACATCGTAAAAAATTAAAAATGTTTAGTCCTGGTGTATAATAAGGCTATGTATAGGTTGTCTTTTGTAATTAGCGAAATTTATAACAAATATCTTCCCTTGGCAGAAAAGGCAGGTATTTCATTGAATCTTGACTTCCCTGATACTACGCAAAAAGTTAAAGAACCATCTCGTGTAAAAAAACATTTAGATGATTCTATGGATTCAGCACTAAAACGCACGGTCAAAGGCGAAATCAAAATTGAAGTTAAGAAAAATCACATTATTGTTCGTGACACAGGGACGGTTTTAAGCAAGCCGATGTGCGAGTTGCTTAGTGGAGAGCATGTTAAAGTCGCCTCAAGAGTTGGATTTGGAACAACCGTGACTATTAATCTATGATATTCTGTTAGCAAATACTACAAAACGATGCGTCGCATCGCCACCACCTACAGATCTTCCTGCGCAAGTCATAAGTGAAAGATCATAGCGTGCACCGCCATAATTTGCATAGGCAATTCCTGCCATGTTCTGTTCAACTTTTGGTTTTTCCATTGTTTCGGTGTAAGCAATCTGATAAGTGTGCAATTCTCCATCCATCAGCACGGTAAAAGTTGCACCTACAGAGAGGTTTCTTATCGGGCCAAATACGCCAGACGTATTATGCCCATATAAAAACTTTCTACCCCAACGATTCACGTGATCTGTTGAATCAATCAAAGTGTCGTTAACATCTTCTATTCTAAGTACGCGTCCCGCTATGTTGATATATGAGCTATAGGATATATTCGAAGAAGTATTGTTGCTCACATTGGCGGCTGGTATATTAGTAGATTGGTACGTACTTGCAATCTCAAATTGGTACTTGCTCTCTACTTTGTCTATTTTGTTAAAATTATCTATTTCAGTTGTGCTTTCGATACTTTCTTGATCGTCAAGATAGAACCCCCCATTTAATGGTTCTATTCCTTGTTTCGCTATTGAATCATGAAAGTTCAAAAATGAAGCTACAAAAATAAATGTAGCGCACAAACACAAATAAAAAGAGTTTAAAAAATAATGCTTTTTTCCCATAAAAACTCCACATCGACAGATTTTAGCCGATATTACTATTATTATAGCATACTTTTGACTTTTTTGCAATATGTTTATGTTATTTTAGAACAAAAAACCTCCCTTTACAGGGAGGTTTATATTTCTAAACTATCGCTTTTTCTCTTTAACTTCGTTGCGGCCAAGGTTTTTCTTAGTCTCGGTGAAAACAACGTGTTTTCTAAGAATTGGGTCATATTTCTTTAGAGAAAGCTTATCTGGGGTGTTCATGGTATTTTTCTTAGTGTAATAGGCACGAATACCAGATTCCTCTGAAACGAGACCAACAAGCTTACGTTTTGTATTATTCTTTTTTGCCATACTGTTGTTATTTTATCATAATGATTGAGAAAAGTAAACAGCAAATTATCTTACCTAACCGATCCTGGTCTAAAGCTGTTGTTTACGCGCATGACGTTGAATTGTTTATGTTTGATTTCTTTCTTCTTCAAGAATATCGCGGCTGTGACCGCACCAGCGGCGATAAATACCCCCGCGACGGTGAGAATAATCGGAAGAATATTAAACCCTTTGCCATTTGCTGTCGCACCTAGTACTCCAGGATTGCCTTCAGAACTATTTTTTGTAACTAGGGCACCTTCTGAGCTAGACGGACGTGTTACTTTGACTGTGTATTCCTTGGTTTCACCATTTTCGGCAATTACAATAATTTTTACAATGTTCTCGCCAAAATCGATGCTATCATTACCTTGAATTTCGACCTTAGCTTTTGTGTTGTTAGGTATAGCGCGCATCATTAGCGTTTCGGTATCAGGTTTAACAGTAATTTCATAGTCGGTGACACCGTCTTCTAATTTAATGTCATACCCAGGAATTAAGATATCGGCGAGCTTATTATCGTTGGATTTTTTACTATTTCCACCACCTTCTTTGGTAGATGCTGCGGTACGGCCAGTGCTATCTTTTCTTTTAACCTTAATTACGTACGAGGTGTTTGCACCAGTTTCTGCAGTCGTAGTGACAGTTATCGTGTTTAGATAATCCCTAAGGGAATATTTACCAATACCAGAGATTGTGGTAGTGCTATTTGCAGCAGTTGCGGATACTTCTATAGTCTCAACGTCGTGTTCTAAGGTAACTGTATATTCATAGGTATTCTTATCAAAATTGATTGAGCCTGGGCTAACCTGAAGTGAAGATAATGCGGGATCATTATTTTGAATTGTAATATTGATGTTCTGTGTCTCATTGATTCTTACACCTTGCGAGCTAATATAACCCGTAAATGAAACGGTCACAATTGCACTACCAGACGAAACACCTTGGACGATGATAATTGAGCTTTTGTTTCTGACAGTACAACTGCTTGGAGAATCACAATTAAGTAGTCTTGCGGATGCTACTGAATTATCCGAAGAATACACGGAAATATCACCATTAAAGTCGGTCGTGTCGACGTCAATTCGTTCACTCTTGTTCACGCCTATATCGATATTTGTCGATGAGAAACTAATGGCTGGTCTCACGGCGAAGGCATTTCCAAAAGTAAGAAATGCAAATAAAGTTGATAATAAAATAGAAAATTGTACTGTTATTTTGTGTTTCATTTTTGTATGTGACCTTTTTACTCCCCTATAATACTACAGCTTTTTAAAAATGTAAATACTTTTTATGGTTTTTTTGAAAAAAAATTAAAAAAGAGCACCAAAGTGCTCTTTATCTCTTGCTTTCTCATGGAGCCGTGTGTCGGCTCTGCCCCGACGACCTGCCGCTTACAAGGCGGCTGCTCTACTAACTGAGCTAACACGGCATAAAAGAAATATACCAAATATTGCGAGATTAAGCAAGTTTTGTTATAATGATTTACGTTGCTGGAGTCGTCTAGTGGCAATGACAAGAGACTGTAAATCTCTCGCTTTCGGGCTTCGTAGGTTCGAGTCCTACCTCCAGCACCAGAATAGTTGAATAAAACCCGAAGTTTACTTTGGGTTTTTTGTTTTGGATAAACAGGGGTGGCTGGTCGGAAAATATTGAAAAAATAAAAAAATGTGAAAAAAGTGTTGACAAAATATATCAAGTGTGCTATACTTAGAAAGTTGTGGCCCTTATGAGAGGATCATGACGTAACTTGTAAATGGATATCGATTATGGTAAGTTGATTGCCCACGATGATGAGTAACCACTCTCCCGTACGTTCATCCACGGGTATTTAGTGTGAGTATGGCATGCAAATGCCCCGCCTATTACTCTAATGTGGAGCCATGATAGCTGGGTCTGAACCTAGGCAGCGCGAGCCGGTGGGAGGTGTCAGTCTGAACTCTTTAAAGATTCACTCTTCTTGCGATCGCTAGAAAGATTCACTCTTCTAGCGATCAATAGAAAAATGTGCGGATGAGAATCACATTAAAGGTTATAGCTGTAGGCCTCGGCCAGATTGATACTCCCGAAAGGACGTGGTATCTGAAAGATGCACCCAGTGATACACATTTACAAGCGTTCCTTTTACTCGCCGCGATACAATTGTTCGCGGCGATTTTTCTTGTATTAAAACAAACCCGGGCATATTGCTCGGGCTTTTGGATATCAAGTTTTTACGACTTGACGCTTCCTTGATTGAAAAAGTGCGGTTCTTTAATTGCTGTTAAATCGACATCAAAGTTGATTGACGGATGTTCATAGTGAATCAATTTGTTTCCATAGCTTATAGGAATAAGTTTCGGGCTAAATAGTCGAACTACCCATAGAGGAATATCTTTAGTCTCGTTACTCCTCTCGGAAATGATAATTGACGTAAGATCGAGATCTCTGGCTGCATCCGACAATGTTTTATCGATTGCCGGAATACTATCCAGTTCATCGCCTGACCAGAGCCAGCTAATGTTTGATCTTCTATTCAATAGCCCGGCATAATATATCCCATGATCGTGTGGTGAAATAACTGCTTTCTTGGGTAAATACATGTGCTCTTCCTCGTTTCCGGCAAAATCATAATAGTTTAATTCTGCCTCTTCGAGAGCTTTTCTGACTGCGTCCTCAAAAGAAATAAAAGAGGCTGCTGCTCCAAACGTAACGAAAGGATACCATCCGTTTGAAATAGCAACAAGTGCGGTCGGAATATATCCATTGAGGACTATAACGTGAACTTCTTTTTTTGCCCAGTCTCTTGCTTCGATTCGCCTTTTTTCGGCACAAACGTCTCGCGGTAAAAGATGCTCCGGAATGACCTCGGGACATTCATGCTGGAGATAGGTTCTAATTATCGCATCACGCTCAATCAGCTCCGAGAGAGCCCTAATTATGGCGTCTTCTCGACTTACTCCTGCAGCAGTCCCTGATGATGTGGCGTGATAAATAGAGTCTTCATCGTAGTCACAATACACCATGTCTTTCGGAACGTAGACTTTTTCGGCGGCTACAATCTTTTGCTCCGCATTTACACGAATTCGGCGACCTTGCACCCAGCGAATTGGCAAATCTTCTGTGAATTCTCCAACGCCCATTATTCTACGCTGCTTTTTGTTTAGTGGCACATAGCTTCTTGGATCGATCCAGGTACACCCAAAACGATGTGAGTCTGGATTTGAGAAATCTTCTGCTTTGACTAGTAGAGAATCTTGATAGAGGCGTCTTTCGATGCACCATCTTTCATATGCTTTCATCATGACTCTCATAATTGCTTCAAGCTGATCCCTCCTGGAAGTGGCCTTCACGATTTGCTGTCCATAACCAGCATCATACGTTGCGTATGCCCCGAATAGAGTCTCATAACGCTGAAAACCACAGGAATTAACAATTCCCTTTTCCACTAGAACGTCGAGGAAGTTCTTCCCTTTCTTCTCGTTCATTGTTGTTAACCTACCTTTTTCTCAAAGTACAATGAGGGGACAAAAAAGGCCCTTCATAGCCTATTTATATCTTAAAACAAAAACTAATTATTATCAATGACTATAGGATGCTTTTTGGATTTTTTAGTTCGAATCTTGTATATAATCTTTAAAAGATCAAACGGAATCACCGCAAGTAGTGCAAGTAGAACAACCAATCCCCAGTCTGATAGACTAATCGCGTTGGTATTTGCCAGCTTTTGGAAGAAAGGAACATAGACGACTGCAACGAGTATTAGAATCATTATAGTATTAATAGAAACTGAAATCTTATCTTTCAATGTTTCCAGAAAGTTTTTTATGGTAATCTCTTTAGAAGTAAGTTGGTGAGAGATAATAATAAATGAAGTCACGAGTGTAGCATAAGCCATCGTGGTAGCATAGGTATGATCGTCTGATTTCATTATAGAGAAACAGTAGACACCGAATACTACCGCAAAGATAGCAAGCCCCTGAATGACAGTTCTTATAGCGGTTATTCCCGTAATGATAGATTCTTTTTGGTCACGTGGTGGTTTTTGCATGATGTTTTTATTTGGCTTAATACGTTGGAAGATGATCGACGAGGTTGGATCAATAATGAGTTCTAACATCACTATATGTACCGGAATTAATAAATTCGGCAAACCAACTGATGGGATTACAAGCGCAAGTAACGCAACGGGTACATGGATAGCAAAAATATAAGATATAGAGCGGCGAATATTCTGATAGATCGTACGGCCGTTCAAAATTGCTGTTGTGATGGTGTTGAATTTGTCGTCCATCAAGATTAGATCTGCGGATTCTTTAGCAACATTGGTGCCACGCTTACCCATGGCAATACCAATATCGGCTTTTTTTAGCGCAGGGGCATCATTTACGCCATCACCGGTCATAGCGACAATTTCGTGATTTTTTTGCAAGGCTTCAACAATGCGAGTTTTATGATTTGGGTAAACCCTCGCAAAAATATTTACGTCTCTTACGGCTTTTTTCAGTTCTTGAGCAGACATTTTTTCGAGCTCGGCGCCAGTAATTACCTTGCCGCAGTTTTTGAGCCCAATTTTTTTAGCGATTCCCTTGGCGGTTTCGCCGTTATCGCCAGTGATCATGATGACGCGTACGCCAGCGCTATAACAAGTTTCTAGAGATGTTTTAATACTGCTTCTTGGCGGGTCTTCTAGGGCAATTAGCCCGGCGAATTCTAGTTTTGCTTGGCTAATTCTTTTTGGAGCTTCAGTAATTTTACTATTTTTGGCTACGGCTAGTACGCGATATCCTTGGCTCGAAAAGGTTTTGATTTTTTCTAGTATGTCCTTTTTATCTTCTTTCGATAGGTTGCAGAGTGGCAAAATTGATTCATAGGCACCTTTAGCGCAGAGTAATTTGTTTGGGCCATTCTGCCAAACTTGACCGGTCATTTTTGTTTCGCTGGTGAAGAAATATTCATAAACAAGTTTGAGTGGTTTTAGCTTGGCCGGTGTATTTTTCTCGCAATAGTTTTTAATTGCTATTTCCATTGGGTCGTAAACTACGGTTGGACACGACAGGTAAGCTACACGTACAAAATCTTCAGAGTAAGCATATGTGTTTTCTACTACCATATGATTTTCGGTAAGAGTACCAGTTTTGTCTGTGCAAAGAACCGTGATAGACCCCAGTGTCTCGATGGCGCGCATATTACGAGTAAGTGTTTTATGTTTGGCAAGATCCCAGGCGCCAAGGGCCAAGAACACCGTGACAATTACAGGGATCTCTTCTGGAATCGTAGCCATTGCAATGGTAACACCAGCGATGAGCGATTTGACAATTCGCTCGTGCATCTCAAGATCACTATTATTAAAGAAGTTGGCGATGATAACTAAAACAAAAAACGTAGCGCTAATAACGGCGCAGATTTTCACGAGTTTGTTGGTTTGTTTGATCAGCGGGCTCTTATTTTCTTTGATATTTTTCAATGATTCACTGATGCTGCCCATCTCTGTTTCTTTACCAACTGAGGTAATTCTAAGAACGCCAGTTCCACTGGTGACGGATGTACCGGAATAGCAATAATTATGTCTAAAGTGGTTTTTTAGATCTTCTTTTGTACTTTTATAGACAACGTCAGATTCTCCGGTAAGAAGAGATTCGTTAACACTTAAACTATTTGATTCTAGAACTACGCCATCGGCTGGGATTTTGTCGCCTTCTTCGATAAAAACTATATCGTCTACAACTACTTCTCTACTATCGATGTTTTTAATACTACCGTTTCTGAGAACTTTGATATTTAGCGCAGTGAGCTTATTAAGTTCCGACAAAGCCTGATCCGTTTTTTGCGATTGAAAGAAATCAATTAGCCAAATGCCGACGATGGACGCCACCATAATTAACCCATCAGTAATTTCGCCAACTACAAAATAAATGCTGGCTGCGATCACGAGCAGCAAAAACATTGGCTCTTTTAATATGCTGAAAAGCTTTTTGAGAATACCATCTTTCTTGGGTGGATTGATTTCGTTGGCACCATGAACCTGGCGTGATTTTAAAACTTCACGCGTAGATAGGCCTTTGTATTTTTCAGTATAATCTTCCATTCTTATTATGTTTATTTTAAGGCCAATGAGCATCGCTGTCAATCTGTTTTTATGGTATAATTTTGACATGAATAGAGTGCCATTAGCAGAGAGGATGCGTCCAAAAACTTTGGATGAGGTGGTGGGGCAAGAAGCGATTATTGGCGATGGCAAAATTTTGACTGAAATTATTAAGAAAAAAGAGCCAGTTAATTTAATTTTTTGGGGGCCTCCAGGCACTGGTAAAACTACACTTGCTAGAATTATCGCTAATGAATATAACGCTGATTTTATAGAGCTTTCCGCTGTTACTTCTGGCAAAAAAGACATTGAGGCAGTGGTTGAACGTGCACGCACAAATTGGAATCTAAAAACTCGCACAGTACTTTTCGTTGATGAAATTCACCGCTTCAATAAAGCTCAACAAGATGCCTTCTTACCGCACGTTGAATCTGGACTTATTATTTTGATTGGCGCCACCACAGAGAACCCAAGTTTTGAAGTTATTTCTCCGCTTTTATCAAGATCACGCGTTGTGGTAGTTGCTCCGCTTTCAAAAGAAGATATTGTAAAGGTTATTAAACGTGCCATCAAAGCCGAGAAAGCCACGAAACGTATTACTGCTGGTGGTATAGATTATCTTGCAGATTTATCTGGTGGCGATGCCAGATCTGCGCTCGGCACTTTAGAACTTGCTCTTTCAATTTCAAACAAGGTTGATGCCGAGGTGATTAAAACTGCTGCTGGAAAGAAAATTCCTGGGTATGACAAAAAAGGAGATAATCATTACGACACTATTTCGGCTTTCATTAAATCGATGCGTGGAAGCGATGTTGATGCTGCGCTTTATTATCTCGCTAGAATGGTAAATGCTGGAGAGGACCCAAAGTTTATTGCCAGAAGGATGGTAATTTTTGCATCAGAAGACATTGGTCTTGCCGGCAATGGTGCGCTTAGTCTTGCCACGGCCTGCTTTCAAGCTGTCGAGCGCGTTGGTATGCCAGAGTCTGGCTTAATTCTGGCACACACAACGGTGGCACTCGCGAAATCTAAAAAGAGTCGCGCAACAACCGATGCTTGGTTTAAGGCAAAAGATGTTGCTGGAAAGACTGCAGGGCTGCCAGTCCCAATTTGGCTCCGTAATGCGCCAACTAAAATGATGAAGGAGATGGGCTTTGGCAAGGGTCAAAAATGGGAGGCCGGCTTCCACCTTGACAAGAACTATCTACCAGATGATATTATAGACGAGAAATTTTTTGAAAACTAGCCTATTTTAGCTTATGCTTGACATTTTTTATAATGTGTGCTATAATTAAGAGATAGACGCTATTCTTATTTCAAAAACGCCCCTGATTGGCGAGACCAGAGCTTTTTGTAAGCTCCGTCTTTTTTGAGCAAATCTTTGTGTGTTCCCTGCTCGACAATTTTGCCATTGTCTAGCACCACGATGCGGTCTAAATTAGCCACAGTTGAAAGGCGGTGCGCAATAACGATTGCGGTTCGGTCTTTCATCAAATTATTAAGTGCGGTTTGAATCAAAGCTTCAGACTCGGAGTCGAGTGCAGAAGTTGCCTCATCTAGAACAAGAATTGGTGCATCCTTCAAAATAGCACGAGCGATTGCTACGCGTTGGCGTTGACCGCCTGATAGCTTCACACCGCGTTCGCCTACGAGTGTGTTATAGCCTTCTGGAAGTGTCTTAATGAATTCTTCGGCATTGGCGAGTTTGGCGGCACGTTCAATTTCTTTCATGCTTGAATCTGGTTTAGCGTAGGCAATGTTTTCAGCGATTGAACGATGAAAAAGTGCGGTTTCTTGCGGCACGTAAGCAATCGTTTCTCGCAAAGATTTTTGAGTAACTTTTCTAATATTTTGGCCGTCAATCGTTATTTCACCAGCATCTACATCAGCAAATCTAAGTAATAGTTTGGTTAGTGTGGTTTTGCCAGATCCGGAAACACCAACTAGGCCAACACGTTCGCCTGGATTAATGTCTAAGGCAAAATCACTAAAAATTGATTGCTTGGCTTCATGATGCTTGAAACTAATATTATCAAATCTAATTTCGCTCTTTTTGATTTCTAGTTCTTTGGCGCCTTTTTCGTCAACTACTTCATCTTCAAGATCAAGTATTTCGGTCATTTCATAGGCGTCGCCAAATACCTTATTCATATGTTTGAAAATATGGTTGACATCCCAAAGCTCGCCAAGGATCTGTTGGGAATAGTTGAAAATGAGGATGAGTGTCACAATTGGAAGTTTAAACCAAATTGAACCAAAGATTAAGAAGAGATAAACAGCGCCGTTAATGCCAATATTGACTCCGCTAAACATTACATCGCGCTTCAAAGTTGCGCGCATCACATCGTAACTAGCATTAAGTGTTGCTCTTTGAAAATTAGCATAACGATGGTGTTCATGTGCTTCGCGAGCGTAGGACTTGACTGAATTGATGTTCGTAATTGAATCAGCGAGCTGGCCGGTTTGGCGAGAATAGGCAGAAGCTTCTTCCGTATTTAAATGGGAAATGTTTTTGGATGTTAATCCAGAAATAGCAACATACACGATGATAAAAACGAGCAAGACTATTGAATAAATCGGCGCGAGTGGCCACAGAATCACAAAAACTGAAACCATGAGAGTTATCATTGGCAAGATATCCCAAATAATCAAATCCATAAAACTTTCAAAGGCGCTAGTGAATTTGTTGGTTTGAGAAACGAGCGAACCGGAAAAACGGTCATTATGAAACTGCATCGACTGAGAACAAACTGTGTCAAAGCACTTGGTTGCAAGATTGCAGATGGCTTTAAGTTCCATCTTCCAACAAAAATATAGTCTAAGCTTTTCTAATAAAAGGCTGTTTACCATATAAATAGCTAGAAAGATTCCAACTTCTGGTAAAAGTTCGGAATAAATTTGCTCTTGTGTCACTCCCTCGGAAATTTTGCCGATAATGTCGGCGGAATAATAGACTGTCAAAACGTTTCTGATTAAAATAACCACAGGCGATAAAATCAAGAATCCAAAAGAATACCCTTTATATCTTTTTATTTCTTGAAAGAAATAATAGAGGGTTCTCTTCACGTTAGTTTTTTTGCTTGATTTTGTCATAAAAATATTGTATCACATGTTTTTTCTAGGTTGCAAGGATTTTCTTGAAAATGGTGCTATAATTGTTTCACAAATTAATAAATGGAGAAAATATGGCAGATTTTAATAAAGTTTTAACTCCTGGGGATTACAAAAATGGCGAGCTAAATGTGGTGATCGAAATCCCAACTGGCTCAAATCATAAGATTGAATGGGATCGCGAACATGCTTGCTTTATGCTTGACCGTGTTGAACCTATCGCTTTCGCTAAACCATGCAACTACGGTTTTATTCCACAAACTATCGATGAAGACGGTGACGAGCTCGACGTTCTTATGATTACCGATCAACCACTTACTACTGGCATCTGGATGAAAGCCAAGATCCTCGGCGTAATGAAATTTGTTGACAGTGATGAAGTTGATGATAAAATCATCTGCGTTCCAGCTGACGACCGTAACAATGGTGACATGTATGAAACACTGGAAGATTTGCCAAAACAATTAATTAAGCAAATTGAGTTCCATTTCAATCACTACAAAGATTTGAAAAAACCTGGTTCAACTGAAGTTAAAGGTTTCTTCGGCCTTGATGTTGCTAAAGAAGTAATTGCCGAATCCATTAAGCGCTGGAACGAATCAGACCGTAAATAATTATTTACAAAAATAACCCCTGTATTTGGGGTTATTTTTTGTCTAAAATTGCTCGTGTTATAATTTGATAGAATGAGAAAAATAATTTGGTTTTTAGGTTGTATAGCTATTATAGTGATTGTCATTCTAACTGTTAGACATCCAAACTGGTGGAAAGAGTCAGAGTTTTTACCACCAAGGCCGACAAAATATGACTGCTCCGAGATAGAATCCGAAATTAATAAATATGATTGGGACACTGAACTCGCGCTTGCTGTGGCAAAAGCGGAAAGCGGTTGTTATGCCGATGCGAGAGGAGATGACGATTTAATCTATGTCGAAAATGGACGAAAATATGGCTATAGTGTAGGCGCGTTTCAAGTTCGAATTTTGCCTGGACGAGAAGACTGTGACACTTTCGATATCGAGAAAAATATCTTCTGTGCTTATACGATTTACCAAAGCGCTGATAATAGCTTCACGCCTTGGAGCATGTGGAATAATGGCGAGTATAAGAAATATTTATGGCATCCGCTTTTATGATTCATGATGCTTATGCTATAATCTAGACATGGAATTCTGGTTAATTTTGACGATTGCCGCATCGATAGCAGGTTCGCTGAGTGCTTTTTTTGATAACTACATCACAGATGTATACTTTAAAGGCAGAAATCCAGCGGCACAAAAAGTTTTTGGAGGCCCAATCAACCTAGTTGTTGGTATTATCTTTTTAGCTATCTATTGCATCATTTCTCCCGCAGTGTTTCCACCTGCCTTTAACGTCTTTTTGTTGATTATTTCTGGCATGATTAGCTCCCTTGCAACTATGTTTTATTACATGGCTCTTGGGTCAGAAGACACTACCGGTGCCATTATCTTTTGCCAACTATACCCTATTTTTTATCTCATTATGGGTTTCTTGTTTTTGGGAGAAAAAATTGTCGGGATGCAACTCGTGGCGTTTTTGTTCCTGATGGCGGCACCTTTAACAATTTTACTTTTCACCGGAAAACGTAGAAAAAAGATGGAATACAGGGCAGCTCTCCTGCTATTAATTAATGTGATATTGTCTCCACTCGCTGCTATCATTTTTGTTTTTGCTGAACGTGATATCCAATGGTCGGTCGACAACGATTATTCTATCGTACTTGCAATGGGCCTCCTATTTATTGGAAAGGGCATATTTGATATCACTGCATCAATTTTGAGCAAAAAGTGGAGAAGGAGAGCTAAACGCGTTCTACTTGAATCCAAAATGAGAATTTTTGTTCCTATTTTAATAAATGTGGTTATTTGGCTTTTCGCAGATTATGGAATTAGAAAGGCTATGCTTTCCGAACAGGTAGCTATCGTATCAGCAGTTAATCTTGCTGTCGAGCTTTTGGCGACTTTTATTTTCGGATTAGTTTTTACGATTCTTTGGCCGCGTTTCGGTCGAGAAAAGCTAAACAAACGCACAGTTGCCGCGCATTTTATAGCCACCATACTAGCCATAATTGGCATTATTCTGGTTGAAAAACCTGATATTTTGTCTGGAATATGGTAAAATAATTTCGTGGCACTGTGGCGGAGTGGTTACGCAGCGGTCTGCAAAACCGCGTACACCGGTTCAATTCCGGTCGGTGCCTCCAGCAAAGGCTTGCCCGTTCGTCCCTTGGGACGCGTCGGGCTAAGCGAAGCGAAGCCCGAGTGGCGGAATTGGTATACGCGTTCGACTTAAAATCGAATGGAGAAATCCATATGGGTTCAAGTCCCATCTCGGGCACCAAAATAACACAAAATGTGTTATAATAGGTAAAGGTGCCGCGATAGCTCAGTTGGTAGAGCGCATCCATGGTAAGGATGAGGTCACGAGTTCAAATCTCGTTCGCGGCTCCATTCTTTGTGTAAAGAGCTGGCATCCTTTCCGTAAGGCGGTAAGGATGAGGTGGAGAATCTTAAATTCATATCCGATTCTTTTTTATGATAAAATAAAATTATGAACAAGTTGGTTAAAAGGGGGCTTTCTGCCTACAAAATCTTTCTAAAAAACAAGTTAGCAATGTCGTTTTTGATGCTTTTTTCGGGCATTATGATGTTTATTGGCGCGATCAATGGGCGTGGCAATGACACTAAGACTCTTCCGCTAATGATTACTTTGGGTGGAATAGTATTTGCTTTCTGGGGATTTTATAAACTTGGTTATATTAAATCAAATTACGACAAATTGGCGCTAAGCTGTGCTGAGAAGGATAGGGCTAGGAAGAAAGTTTTATTCTTGCAAATGGGAGAGACTTTAATTTACACCGCTATTGCGTTTTTGGGAATTTTCTTATTGGTGGACGAAAAATTTACAAATAAAGCCCTTGATCTAATGGCTGGTGGCTTCACGATCCTAAATGGCGTACTTGGCGCAATTTACGTATGGAAAAATCGTGAGAATAAAGACTTGCGTTGGAAGCTGACTCTAATTTTAATGTTTATTGAGTTGATCGTCGGCCCATACTTTATTTTTACATCAAGCTCAATTGATATTGGTGGGTATATCGTGATGGGGGTATTAACGATGGTTGCTGGTACCGTTGAGGTATTGTCGGCACTCACAATGGCAAACATTAAAAGCACCATCAAAGACGGCAAGGATATTGTCGAAATTATGAAAGATGACAAAGAGCCAAGAAAAGAGTAATTAAATTACTTTCTAGTTTTATTTTTCATAAAAGTCGTTGATAAATTCACTGAACTTGTCGTTTTTGATGGCTTCGCGCATCTGCTCGGTAAGGCGAATTAGGAAGCGAATGTTATGAATGGAAAGAAGCGTAGCGCCAAATGTTTCTTCGCAACGCATTAGATGATGGATATAGGCTTTGGTGTAGTTTCTGCACGTATAGCAGTCACAGACATCGTCAAGATGTGTAAAATCTTCTTTGAATCTTGCATTTTTAAGATTGATACGGTTTTCTTTTTTATCTCCACGTTCGTCGGTTCTAAGACCCGGAACAAGGGCATTACCATGACGAGCGAGACGAGTTGGGCTAACACAATCAAAAATATCGACGCCGCGTTTTACGCCCTCTACGAGATCGACCGGTTCGCCAACCCCCATCAAATAGCGAACTTTATCTTCAGGGAGAAACGGGCAAGAATATTCAATAGCCTTATACATGTCATCCTTGCATTCTCCGTCATTGGCAACGCCACCAATAGCATAGCCGTCAAAACCAATTTTGACGGTTTCTTTGGCAGAATATTCTCTCAAATCTTGATGCGGACCACCCTGAACGATACCAAATAAATTCTGATTCTGGTTGTCGTGAACTTTTTTACCACGCCTAGCCCAACGCAAAGTGCGTTCAACGCTATTGCTGAGATAATCATGATCGGCCGTGGCTGGCGGACATTCATCAAAACTCATCGCGATGTCACTATCTAATTTGTTTTGGATTTTAATCGATTCTTCTGGGGTGAGGAAGAGTTTTTTGCCGTCTAACTCAGATTTAAAACGTACGCCTTCTTCGGTAATATCTTTTTTCTTATTGTGAGCAAGCGAGAATACTTGATATCCGCCGGAGTCAGTGAGAATTGGACCATCCCAGTTCATGAATTTATGCAGACCACCGGCTTTTTCTACTACTTCAGGAGTGGGGCGAAGCCAGAGGTGGTAGGCGTTAGCGAGGATAATGCCTGGGTGCGTGGCTTTAACTTGCTCTGGACTCAACGTTTTTACTGTCGCCTGAGTACCAACCGGCATAAACATCGGTGTTTCATATTCTTGCTTTTTGCCGTTTTTATCCGTAAAAATTAATTTACCATATCTTGCGCCGGTGTTTTTGTCTTTATGGATTAATTTATATTCTACTTTCATTTTGCTCCTAAATAATCAACATGGCATCGCCAAAGCTAAAAAATCGATATTTTTTTTCAACTGCGTGTTCATAGGCTTTAAGCACTAAATCGCGCCCAGAGAGGTTATTAGGGGTCTTAGGAAGCATTTTTTGCTCCAAAAAGGCCGAAACTAGCATAATTAGAGTAGATTTTGGCAGATGGAAATTAGTAATAAGCCCGTCTACGATCTGGAACTCGAAACCCGGATAGATAAAAATGTCAGTTTCTCCCCTGTCCGCAACGATTTTGCCGTATTTTTTGGCAACGGTTTCCAGAGTGCGAACAGTGGTGGTGCCAACGGCAAAAATCCTACCACCGTTTTGTTTAATTTCATTGATTTCTTTTGCTGATTTGTCGGATACTAGGTATTCTTCGGTGTGCATCTTGTGTTTAGTAACATCTTCGACGTTTACGGGGCGAAAAGTGCCGAGACCAACATGGAGGGTGATTTTAATGATTTTTATTCCCTGTTTTTCGGCATTTTTTAAGAGTTCTGGGGTGAAATGTAAGCCAGCGGTAGGGGCAGCGGCGCTACCGGGGTTTTTGGCGTAAACCGTTTGGTATCTTCCCTGGTCTTTTAATTTTTCATGGATATAGGGTGGAAGTGGCATGGTGCCGAGTTTTTCTAGGATTTCAAGAAAAATACCCTGATATTTAAATTGAACATGTGTTATTCCTTCTTCTAAGGTGTCTAGGACGGTCGCAATTAGCGGATCTTGGTGTGATGGCTCTTTTTCTGATTCCCTGCCAAAAACGACCTCTGTGCCCTTTTTTAGGCGTTTTTGGGGGCGAGCAAGGCATTCCCAGATGTCATCACCTAAATCTTTGAGTAGTAAAAGCTCAACTACGCCGCCAGTTTCTGATTTTACCCCTATAATTCTTGCCGGGATAACCTTGGTTTCATTTAGAACTAGAGCGTCACCAGGCTTGAAATATTCTAAAATATCAGTAAAATGCCTATCTTCAAAAGACCCCTGTTTTCTATCAACGACTAGAAGCCTCGAGGAGGAACGGTCTTTTAGAGGGGTCTGAGCAATTAATTCCTCTGGTAAGCAATAATCAAAATCATCAGTTTTCACTCTTTATGTTATACCATATTTTTGACATTTTTGCTATGGGCAGGCTGCTATAAAAATAGCCCCTCTATAGGGGCTATTCAAGAAACTTATAAGATTAAATCGCACAATTTACTTTACCGAGATATTCCGTACAATCGCCGCTACTGATATCATAGTTTTCTGCGTAGACCTCGGCTATTTTAGAGAACAGACCTTGAAACCTCGTAGAAACAGCGCTTATGTTCTCTAGGTTAATTGGGGCAATCTCTGTAATATCTGGCTCCTCATTTTTTACGTAGCTCTCGAAAGCTTCTTCTGCGTCATAATAAGCATTTCTTTTTTCGTAATAGCCATTATCCCAATCGGCGTCATACCAAATCTTGTACGCTTTAGACATAGCTAAGGCAAGTTCTAGCCATCTGGTACCGTAATTCTTCAGTTGTTCATTGCCAGATTGGATAAGGATGTTCCCGGCCGTATTGTAAGAGGAGTCGGTACTATTGCCGTTCAAATCGTATTGCGCGACTTCAAATGAATGCCAGGTTTTATAAATTTCTAGCTTGCTCTTGAGTGAGTCGGAATTAATAGCGAGCTTATCGAACGACTCCTTAAATCCTGTATATAGTTCTAGGATTTCGTTATTACGTTTAACACCAGATGTTTCGCCAAGCTCATTTACTAAATCGCTTAACCCTTCTGTAGAAGCGAGACAACTCTCGACATAGCCGTTAAACTCTTTGTTGGTGTAATATACGTCATCATAATAATTTACTACTCTATCACAGTCACTATTGTAAACAAGCGCGTCGATTTTTTCATCTACCTGCTTTGCTTTTTTGTAAGATTCGCCATAGTCGACTTTAAAGATAATCGGTAGGAAGATGACAGCCAAAACCGTTAAAGTTACTACGACGACTCCGATTACACAAAGCGTGATAATGGTCTTCTTGGTCTTTGGATCCATTGGCTTTGTTTCGGTTGTTCCAGTTGACGTAGCTGGCTCAGTTGATGCAGGTGTAGGCTGCTCGGTGGCTGGAGTTGGAACTGTTGATTCTGGTGTTGGAGCGGAAGCGGGGGTCTCTGGCGTTGGAGTGACGGCGGGAGCCGGCTCTGGTGTCGCCGTGTTAGGTTGAGTTGGATTATTTTGATTGTCGTTCATTTGATACCCTTTTTCTTTGTTTAATTTAATTTTACCATAAGAATTTTATTTAGGTTCAACATTGATACTAAATATTGCTGGGGCATTTTCTCCAGTTTCAAACAATGAATATATTCTGCTCGTTTTATTGAGTATGTCAATTGTACCAAAAACGCTTATCCTGAGGCTATCATCTTTATTGTTGTAAAAATCTAAGCCGATAACGCCAAAATCGGAACTGAGAGTAGCTCTTAGCTTTGCTTTAGCTGTATCAAAATCCGTATTGTCTTTGAATTCGCTAGCGCAAATAGAAATGATATAGCCATTAAGATTTTGCTTATTCCTCTGGACTTCAGTACCAATTTTATCTAGCTTTGTGGACATATCACTAAAATCTATTTCTGGACTTATGCCTTTAATAAAACCACTAATTTCTCCAGGAATGTCTAATAAATTATCAACGCTAATTTCGGTGCAACTATTTTTTAACTTTTTAAACGGGTTTTTGGCGTTGAAATCTATCTTTTGTTCTCTCAAGACGTCTTTTGTCTCTTCTGGCGCAATAGATACGACGAAATCAATGGAATCTAATAACTCATCTTCTAGAGTAATCATGATGTTTTTAGATTCATGATTGCTTAAGTAATTCACTTTACCGTTACCTTGCGTTAGCTGTTTATCTGGCTCGTCAGCCTGGTACATAGTGACCATTGTACTATTTGGAGCATGTATGATAACGCTTGTACTGGCAGAACCTGGTATCGAAAGATAAAACTGCCTTGGAGATGCTGTCTCCATTGAAAGTTTCTTAGTACATAACCCACCACAACGAATAATTTCGCTCTTCGAACTTTTGTCCTGATCAAAAGCATCTTCACGAATTTTGTTATTAATTATCGGGGCGACAAATATGAATGACGCTGAAATAATTAGCGCGAAGACAAGAGCGCGCCATGCGCCCCCACCAATTAGCTTACCGATAATGCGACCGACGCCATAATGACGTCGTATAATACGCAAAATCCAGCGCACTACACCCCAAATAAGATTTAATGCGCCCACGATGATTGAAATCCAGAAGAAGGTTTGACCAAAGCTCAACTGCGCGCCATGAGTACCGTCGGCATAGGCCGTAATTCTTTCACTGCTTTTTGTGATAAATATGCTGACTGGAAGCATGACGGCGACAAAGAGCCAAATAATAATTCTGATGATTTTGAATATCTTGCGTTCTTTTTTAGGCGTAGCAATAGGTGTGCCAGCAGTTTTGCTTCGATCATCAGTTTGTGCTAATTGCTCAGCAAAGCTAGGTGCGTCGACACTTTTTGTGGGCTTCGAGGTCTTTTCTTTATCATCTTCAAGGCCACTAATCGTAGGCTTGTTTGCTTCTGACTCAAGGTCTGGTTCTGATGTTTCTGGCTCCTTGGTTTCTTCTGTTTTTTCGATCGGTTCTTCCATAGCTGGCGTTAAATCTTCAATGGGCTTTTCTGGTTCTTCGGCTGAAGTTTGCGCTTTTGCTTGCGCCATTTCTTTGACGACGGTAGCTTCTATCTCGTCTAGCTCTTTTTCCTCTTGCGTTTTTTCGGCAGGCTCAGAGAAACTCTGAGGCTTAACTACATCCATCACTAGTGGTTTTTGCTTAGGTTCTTTTTCGCCCATTTTTACCTCTCTTAATTAATCTATTTTTGTCAAAAATATTTCGACAAAAACCTCACCTTATTTAATGCAATTATAGCATAAGCAGAATAATTATTGAATGATTTTACGGTTTTTAGGTCGAATTAACTTTTTTGGCTTAGCAAGACGTGGTTTTGGCTTCGTTGCAGTACTTGCTGTATTTGATTCGCTTTTAGCAACACCTAGTTTTTTGCTCCTGGCGCGGCGCTTTCTAGCAACATCTTCTGCGAGTTGTTGCTCAATTCTAGCAGTAGTGGCAATAATAGCTTCTTCATCTCCAGCAACTTCGTGCAAAGCTAAGATTTGACGTAGCGTAGTGGTGCTGTGGTCTAGTTCGTAGGCTGATTCAAGTGCAGAAATAGCATCTTTACGACGACCAAGTTGTTCTTTAGCTTTAGCGAGCGCAATATATCGCGCCGGGATATCACCTTCTAATTCCAAAGCTTGTTCAAAGGCTAGTTCGGCCTTTTCGTAAGCACCAGTTTCTAGATAAATCAACCCGGCGTTATGAAGAGAAGATGGGTTATTATCTAGTGATTGGGCAATTTCGAAACATTCAATTGCGTCATCAAACTTTTGCTCTTTGGCATACAAAATACCAAGACGGTTATAGGCCGCAGCATTTTTTTCGTCAAATTTGAGAATAGTAAGCAAAGCTTTTTCGGCGCGAAGTGGCTTACGCTCTTTCATGGAAGTCTGCGCAATGGACCAGAGTTTTCGCATCTGAGCAGCATATTTAGGGTTTTTGGGTTTTTCTTCGGATTTGTCTGGTTTTTCGTTATAGAAAAAAATTAAGAATACAGCAAAGACAATCAGGGCAAATACACCTAGCATAAGAATATTTTAACACAAATCAGCAACAATATGCAACTTAATGTGTCCGTTAGCTTTGATATTCTCGTATAACTGAAGGAGTTTTTCGAGACGTGGCAAGAATTTGGTGTCGTTGGTTAGGAAAAAAGTTTTATAGAGCATATTTATGGCCGTTCCAACAACTTCTAGAGCAAAGTTGCGATCTTTTTTGCTAGAAATTTGCGTGGCAAGTTTTGGCAGTTCTCTGTTTTTGGCTACAATTAATTGTTTGGCAAGATCTTTAACATCTTCGGATGCATCAATTTTAGATGATAATTCGTCTTTAATTTTTAAAACGTAAACTTGGGCACGAGAAACAACCGTAGGAAGAAGTGCAGAAAGATTTTTAGTGACCAGAATAAAAATATCATGGTCGTTTGGCTCTTCGAGATTTTTTAGAAAAGCATTCTGAGCAGCCTCGTTCATGGTATCGGCAGGGGAAACGATAAAATATTGATCTTTGATATTTTTAGTGCGGGCCTGGCTCACAAAATCGCGCACCATGTCAACGGTGATTTTGTTGGTTTTTGGGTCTGGATTTAAGTAAAAGGCATTCTTGATGCCGATTTTAGTATCTGTTGGCATTACAAAAATGGAGAAATTAGTGTTTTTGGCGATTTCTGGGATTTTATCGATATCGTCAAAGAACACTATCGAACTCCTTTGGGGTTTTGGCTACAAAGACTTTTCTATCACCTTTCGGAATGGTGATTTCTAGAGAATGAGCGTGAAGAAATAGGCGCGTATCGTTTTTATTTTCACTATAGACACGGTCGCCCAAAATTGGCGTACCAATATACTTGAGATGAAC
>JAEEGL014772054.1_pt1 | contig 24781 bp, 18 predicted proteins | sample 9134231 | NCBI WGS metagenome assembly JAEEGL01 (sample SAMN16246548, study PRJNA631951) | gut metagenome | biome: gut microbiome; feature: rumen; material: fiber-attached | host: Bos | place: Iran: Karaj | collected 2018-10
CGGGTGCTGCACTTCAGCCGCTCGGCCACCGCCACAAAATCCAGGAACGCCCTGACGTCCATGCATTATCCCTCCGCTTCGGTCCGGATAGCATTCGCCGAAATCCACGCTCAACCGGGCATGGCGGCCGTCTTCTCCCTCCGGAGACAGGGACCGTTGTCCCCGCGCCCGGGATGCTCCCGGTACTCAAAGCAATCCACGGCGCGGCTGCCGATCCCGTTCTGCGGCAGGTGCCGGCCTCGCCCGTCCGGGGCACGCCGAAACCCGCGTTGCCGTCTCGGTGATAACCCGCCGCGGCGCACCGCCCCGGCATGCCAAGGGCGCGCACCCGGCTCGGGAGCATTTGTCCGCCCACGCTCTTTTTCCCGGGTCAGTTCTTGCGGATGCGGCTGCTGTAATCGGAGAGCAGGAAGCTCTGGAATTCTGCGCCGGCGGTGTCCCGCACCCCGGCGTAGCCCATGGCCAGCTGGGCCTGCTGCACCGCCCGGATCGTCGCCCCGTTGAACAGGCCGTAGGAATTCTCGATGTCCTCCTGGTCCAGGTATCCCAGCTCCCACAGCTTCTTCTGCATACTCAGCACCGCGTCGCTGTTGGTCCCTACATAGAGCTCGGCAAAGTCCTGCTCCTCGCCCCACAGCGCCACGTCCTTCGGGGGCGCCGCGTCGGAATACAGCTGGTACAGCATGTTCGATGACGACCTGCCGGTTTCCCTCACGCCCAGATTCTTCTGGAACAGCGCCACCGCGTCCGCGGTCTCCACATCGTAGTAATCGTCCGGCGTGCCGGTAAAGTAATTCAGGTCCTTCAGCCGCTTTTCCAGCGCCAGCACGTCCTGGCCCCGGGAACCTCGCCTCAACTCTTCAAACAGGCACACGCCGGCCCCGGCCACGTAGGTCGCGGGCGACAGGGTGGCCTTCAGGGGGATTTCGCCCTGGTAGGTGGGCGCGTAATCTGAATACAGCAGCGCCTGAACCTCCGGCGACACCCTGTCGTTGCGCTCCATGCCCACCTTGCTGCGGAAGCGGTTCACCACGCGCAGGGTCAATTCGTCCACGTCCGCGGAGATATCCATGCGGGCATAGCCCAGCTCGATCAGCCTGCGCTGCAGCCGGGCCACCAGGACTCCGTTTGAGCCCGGCAAAAGCTCCTTGTAAAAGCCTTTTTCCGGGATGCTCTCCAGCTCCCGGCGCGTGGGCACGGCGGGAGACCTGACCAGCAGCTGCAGTTCACAGGACGCTTCGCCGCTCTGCTCCAGCGCCATCGCCTGCTGGAACAGCATCACGGCGTCCTTCGTGTAGGAATCGTACACGCCGCTGGTGGTCTTCAGAAGATAGCCCAGCTGGTTCAGTCGGTTCTGCAAAAGCGCCACCAGCGCACCCTGGGAACCCTCCGAAAGCCGGTAGGGGTCGTCCATCGCAACGGCTTCCCAGCTGCCGTAGCGCTGGGCGTTGTCGGAGTACAATTCCCGCTGCATGTCCACGGTGGCCACGTCGTTTGGCTCGAAATCGTATGCCGAGAAGAACTCCCGCACCGCGCGGATGGTTTGCTCGTCGTATACGCCGGTGATCTCATCGATGGAATAGCCCAGGTCCAGCAGCCGCTCCTGGAGGGACTGCACGCTGTCCCCCGCGTCCCCCTTCTGCAGCGCCTTGTACCAGGAGGATGTGGCGGTGTCGTAGTCGGCGCCGCCGTACACGGGCGCGTTGAGGGAAAACAGCCTGCTCTGGAGAAGCGGCGTGGCGACGCCCGTCTGCAGGTTGCTCATCGTCAGCTCGAACAGCTGCACCGCCGCCTGGGTCTCGATGTCGTAATCGCCGTTGATGTCGCCCAGGTAGTAGTTCAGCTGCTTCAGCCGCGTCTGCAGTTCGGTCACGTCGTCGCCGGTGTCCCCCAGAGAGAGCTCCCGGTAGTCCGACAGCGAATTCTCGCCTCCCGCGATCAGCGTTATGTTGGAATCCAGGATCGTGGCGTCGTTCAGCTGTACGTCGCCCTGCAGGGAGATACTCAGCGCCTGGGTGTACTGCGGCTCCACCTCCGGGCTGACCGTGGCGGTGGCGTATGGCACGTTGATGTTCACGCCGTAGTCCACCTGGCCCGTATCCGGCGCAAAGTCCGAAGAAGTACACCCCGCCAGCAGGACACAGCCCGCCAGCAGGACGCCGAAAAGCCTGCGGTATGCGGTTTTCTTCCGATCTTTCGTCATGTTCTTCTCCCTGCGGTCCCGGGGTACAAATGGCTGATTGTATTGTACGCTATCCCCCGGGCATTTTCAAGCGAATCTCCCCGATGTCACATTTTTTCGCCATTTTGCGGCGCCGCGTATATCCACACGCTGCCCTGGGCAAACACGAGCTCCCAGTTGTCCATGAACCAGCGCTCGTCCACCGCGTAGGAGCCCCTCTCCCAGCTGGAAAGATACACGTAATCCACGCCGTATTCCTCAAACAGCGCCTGGCTGTCCGCCGGCTGCTCCAGCATGGCGCGCTGGTCCTCCATTTGCCGGGAATAGTCCACCCCGTGGAAATACAGGTAGCTCCCCGTGCCGCAGATGATCTGCCGCCCGGCCAGCGTGGTCACGGGATTGTTGTGCTGGTCTCCCGTCAGCACCACGGATTCCCGGGGGGTGTTGTCCCGGATGTACTCCCCCGCCGCCGCCTCGGAGGCAGAAAAGATCATGTATTCGCTCACCGCCTCGCGCCCCAGGGACATGGCGCCGGACAGGAGCGACACGGTCAGGAACAGGGTCGCCAGGATCGCCCGCCCGGGAACGCGGCGCAGTTTGTCCCAGATGCGGACGCAGCACTGCCCCACCAGCGGCGTCATCGCCATGAAGGCCACGTAGAACAGCTTGTTGTTGTCGTACACGTTGGGCTGGAACACGATCACTTCCGCCGTCACCCAAATCGCCAGCGCGCCCAGCGCCAGCGCCCTCCCCCGGGAGTTCGCCATCCAGGCGGCGGGGATCAGCAGCAGGTATGCCGGGCCCATGTTCTTGATCCAGAACCAGAAGTATTCGTCGATGAGCCCGTGGCCCGTGTTGTTGATCCAGTTGAACCATACCTTCAGCGCGCCGCCCTCCGCGGTCTGGGGGAAGGTCCACTTCAGCAGCTGCGGCAGCGCCAGCGCCACGGCCAGGCCGCCATAGAGCAGGAATCGCCGCGCCGTTGCCCATCGCCTGCCCCTTTGGGCGGAGAGCATCTCCCACAGCATCACCCCGCCGCTCAGCAGCCCCAACGCCAGGAAGGAATGGGTGTGCACCAGCGGCATCGCCCCGGCCCACACGCCCAGGCGGGCGAACATGCCCGCCCGCTTCTCCCGGATGGCCCGGGACAGCATCCACAGCGCCGGGAGCAGCATCATCCATCCCGCCAGCAGGGTGCGCTGGGGAATCATCATATCGCAGACCACGTTGACCCAGCGCAGGTTGTAGTCCGGCATGTTGGCCGGCGCGCGGTAATAGCCCTCGAAGGCCTCCACCAGCGCGGAGGGCTCGTCCCCCATCCCGGCGAACACATACCCGAAGCCCAGCCCGCCGTTGACGAACATCAGCAGGAACGCCACCGTCACCGCCGCCCGGCCAGGTGCGATCTCCCACGCGAAGATCACGAAGCCCAGGTACACCAGGCCCATCATCAGCACGCCCGTGACCACGAACGCCGCCCGCAGGTCCGTGCCGAACACCAGCATGGATGAAACCATGGTGTCCGACAGGAAGGGGTAGCCCAGCTGCGCCCCGTAGAGGATGGTGTACGCCGGGGGGAATTCCGCGTCCGCCATTCCCGTGGCGATTCCCAAATGCAGGCACAGGTCCCCGTAGGTGGATTGTCCCACGTACAGGGCGCCGTTGACGGGCCGGATCACGTGGGTGTACTGCAGATACGCTGAAAGCGCCAGCGCGGGCAGCACCAGCGCCGCCACCAGCGCCGGGGGGATGCCCCCGAAGAAGGAGCGCTTCTTCCTGGCTGCCGCATGGCGGCAGCCGATCTGCGCCGCCGCGGCGCAGACCGCCGCCGCGCCCAGGCCGCAGTACTGCGCGGCCCTGCCAAAGCGCAGGAAAAACGCCGCCAGTGCGGGGAACCACATCATCATGCCGAGGCCCAGGCAGAGCCCGAGCCACAGCCGGATCAGGCCGTACCTGCTGTGAAACAGGCCGTCCGCGCACAGTATCCCGCATATCAAAAAGCATGAAAGCAGCAGTAATCCGCCCATCTCGTCCTCCGAAATACCCTCTTTGCCGTCGGCGCGGATACAATTCCGCATATTTATCATACCAGCTTCATGTGAGAAAAACACGGAATCTTCTGCACTTCTTCATGACAAAAAACGTTCATCATTCCAAAAGGCTTTTTCTGATAACACTTCTGTGCTATAATATGAGAGAATTGCCCTCGGTGCGGATCGCGGGACCGCCCGGACCGCGCGGGATTCCCGCGTTTCCCAGGCGTTCCGCCCTTCAGACATGGGCGCGGACAGGGAGAAGCCGGCGGTTGCGCCGGCGGACACGAGTATGCAGAAACAAAACTTTCGCCTGATCCTGGCCTCCGGCTCGCCGCGCAGGCGGGAACTGCTGGCCGGGATGGGCTACGAATTCGAGACCTGCTCGCCCGACGTGGACGAGCGCGCGGAGGGCCCCGCCGACCGGGTTGTGGCCGAGCTGGCCCGGCGCAAGGGGCGCGCCGCCGCGCAGCGGTACGACAGCGGCATCGTCATCGCGTCGGACACGCTGGTCTCCCTGGACCGCCGCGCCCTGGGCAAGCCCGCGGACGCGGAGGACGCCCGGCGGATGCTGCGCGCCCTGTCCGGCCGGACCCACGAGGTCTTTACCGGGGTGTACATGGCCGACGCCGCCACGGGGCGGGAGCTCGTCCGGGTAGCCCGCACCGGTGTGAAGTTCCGGGAACTGTCCGACGCCGAGATCGACGAATACGTCGCCACCGGCGAACCCCTGGACAAGGCCGGCGCCTACGGCATCCAGGGCGGCGCGGGGCGCTTCGTGGAGACGCTGGACGGCTCCTATGAGAACGTGGTGGGATTTCCCGTGGACGACGTGCGGGAAATGCTGGAACAAATGACGAAATAACTCCTGTTTGACGGAGGGAAACCATGGGCGTATTTTCATCTGACGGAGTGGGCATCGACCTGGGCTCCTCAAATGTTACGATCTGTCTGGAAAACGAAGGAATCGTGCTCCGCGAGCCCAGCTATGTGCTGACGCTGCGGGACGACCCCACCGACGTGCTGGCCGTGGGCCGGGACGCGCGGCAGATGCTGGGCCGCACCCCCAAGGACGTGACCCTGCTCTCCCCCGTGGCGGACGGCGCGGTGGCCGACGTGGACATGGCCAGCCTGCTCATGAGCGCCCTGGCCGAGAAGGCGCTGGGCCGCCGCCGCGCGCTGGAGCGCAAGCGGCTGACGGTATCCGCCTGCCTGGGCGCCACCAAGGTGGAGCGGGAGGCGCTGGCCGCCGCCGTTCGCGCGGTAAACGCCAAGCGAGGGTGCATCCTGCGCTCCTCCGTGGCCGCCGCGGTGGGCGCGGGCATCCAGTTCTCGGAGCCCAAGGGCGTCATGATCGTGCTCATCGGCAGCTCCACCACCGAGGTGGCCGTGCTCTCCATGAACGGCATCGCGGCCGCCCGCGTCGCCCGCACGGGCAGCCAGGCCTTCGACGAGGCCATCATCCGCCACATCCGCCGGGAGAAGAAGCTGATCATCGGCCAGCGCACGGCGGAGGACCTGAAGATCGACATCGGCAGCGCAAAGGACATTTCCTTCATCAACAACGACGAGGTCTCCCTGCGCGGCCGGGACGCCGTATCGGGCAAGCCCGCCACGGTGAGCGTCACCCCCCGGGACATCCACAACGCCTTGCTGCCCTGCGTGGAACGCCTGGCGGAAACCGTCCGGGAAGCGTTCGAGAACATCCCCCCGGAGCTGGCCACCGACGTGCTGGAGCGCGGCGTGTTCCTCTCCGGCGGCGGCGCGCTGCTGGAGGGACTGGACCAGAAGCTGGGCGACATCCTCGGCCTGGCCGTCACCATGGGCCCCTCTCCCCAGGACGACGTGGCGCGGGGGCTCTGCATGGCGGCCTCCGACGAACGGCTGGCCATGAAACTCATGCAGACCGGCTGCATGAACGAGGTTTGATAAGGAGCCGCATCCATGGCGAAAAAAGTGACCGCCCCCAAGCCGGGCAAAGAGCAAAAGCAGACGGCGCCCTCCGCAGGCCGCGCGAAGAACCGGAGGCAGCGCCAGAATCGCATACGCCGCGTGCTGTTCACCGTGCTGGTGCTGGTGATCGTGGCCGCCACGGCGCTGCTGTTGATCCCCCGCAGCGACACCCAGATGTCCATCGCCGAAAACGCGCTGGGCTCCCTCATCACGCCCGTGCAGACTTTCGTCACCCGGACGGCGCAGCGCGTGCGGGATTTCTTCTCCAACTGGCGGAACTACGGCGCCCTGGAGGAGGAATACAGCCAGCTGATGCGCGATTACGAGCAGCTCCGCCTGGAGCATGAGAGCATGGCCGAGGTCGAGCTGGAAAACGAGCGGCTCAGCCAGCTGCTGGGCGCGCAGGACACCTACGCCGCGCTGGATCCCGTGTACGCCAGGGTCATCGCCCGGGACGCGGGCGAGTGGTTCGACACCTTCTCCATCAACAAGGGCACCAGCGACGGCGTCATCGTGGGCATGGCCGTGGTGAGCGCCGACGGCCTGCTGGGAAAGGTGTACGAGGCCGGGCTGAACTACGCGAAGGTGATCTCCGTCATCGACTCCCGCTCCTCCGTGGCGGTGCTGGTGCAGCGCACCCGGGACAACGGCGTCATGCGCGGCCAGGTCACCACCACCTCCACCAGCGCGGACTGCTATCTCTACCGCCTGCCCAACGTGAACAACATCATGCCCGGCGACAAGGTGGTCACCTCGGGCACGGACAGCCAGTACGTCAAGGGGCTGACGGTGGGCGTCATCACCGCCATCAGCATCAACGACAGCCTGGAGGGGCAGTACGCCATCGTGTCCCCCTCCGCGGACTTCCGGCACGTGGAGGAAGTGCTGGTGCTCCGCCAACTGGTGGAGAAGGCCGACGGCACGCTGGTCGCCCTGCCCACGCCCACGCCGATGCCCACCGCCAGCGTGGATCCCAACGCGTCGCCCACGCCGTTGCCCACACCCACCCCCGATCCCAACACATTCTATTATCCCTCCGCCGCGCCCACCGGCCAGAGCAACGCCATCGAAGACCTGCCCGAGGACGCCTGGGTGGGGAACTGACGGGGGGCATGAAGCTTGCGCAGACGAATCGCGCCCTACATCCTGCTCTTTGTCGCGGCCATGCTGGACACGACTGTCGTCCCCATGTTCCTGCAGGGCCCCTACGCCGTGCCGCTGACGTGGATCATCGTCATGTGCCTCGCGCTGCTGACCGGCTCCATGCATGGCATGCTGTACGGGCTGTTCGGCGGGCTGCTCATGGACGTCACGTCGGGCACCCTGGGAGAACGGCTCATCCCGCTGACGGTCATCGGGTTCCTGCTGGGCCTCATCGTGTACGAATCCGACCCGCGCCGTCTGCGGGAGATCTCCCGCAGAAAGCTGCTGCTGCGCAGGCTGATCTACTCCGTCGCGTTTTCCCTGGCGGCGGAGGCGGTCATCCTGTTCATCCAGTATTTCCACACCGCCCGCTTTGAGTGGGTCTATCTGCTCAACTGCGCCATCCGCGCCGGCATCCTGGGCCTTGCCACGCTGACGCTGCTGCCGTATATCGGCCGCGTAGTGCTGGGCAAGAACAGGAAAAAAGAAAAAAAGGCGCCCGCACAGGAGGTGAAATCCTTTTGAAACCGTATCTCAGCCGCGTACTGATCCTGGTGCTCATACTGGCCATCGTTTTCGCCGCCATGGGCTTCAGGCTGAATTACATGATGAACAGCACGTCCGACGCATATGCGACCCGGGCGGAAAGCCGCTCCACAAAGACGCTTACCCTGTACGGCAAGCGGGGCACGCTGTATGACACCAACATGATCCCCATCGGCTACGACCGCACCTGCTACAACGTCACGTTCTACCGCGACCCCTCCAAGGCATCCCAGACCTACCGCGACGCCTACACCCAGGTGCTCATCCAGGTGATCGAGCTCGTCGAGGCCAACGGCAAGACCACGGTGAACGATTTCTGGATGAAGAAGGACGCCGCCGGCGTGTGGCGCTTCAATTCCGGCTCCACCAGCGAAACGGTGGAGGCGACCCGCCGCAGCCAGTGGGTGGGCAACTTCAGCATGAAGCGCGTGGCCGAGGAGGACTACTGGTCCACGCTGTGCAGCAAATACGGCATCCCCGAGGGCCTGGACGAGGAAATGACGGTGAAGGTGCTCGCCCTGTGGCAGGAATCCCGCATGAACGCCTTCAACTCCACCCCCTGCGTCATCGCCTACGATGTGGGCTACGAGACCATGTGCGAGATCGAGGCCCGCATGATGGACCTGGACGGCATCGACATCGAGGAAAGCTACACCCGGGTATATCCCCTGGGCACCACCGCCTGCCATATCTCCGGCTACACCGCCCGCATCCCCTCGGAATCCCTGGAGAGCTACCTGGCCCAGGGCTATCCCAACAACGCCCAGGTGGGCGTGGCCGGCATCGAGAGCTACATGGAGGAACAGCTCTCCCCCTACATCGCCTACCGCCAGGGCTCCCGCATCGTGGAACGCGACACCCGCGGCAAGGTCATCCGGGACATCAGCTACACCGCGCCCCAGGACGGCAATTCCGTGATACTGACCGTCGACACGGACCTGGAGGCGTACATGCGCAAGCAGCTGCAGGCCAACATCGAGAGCATACACGAATTGCAGGAGACCACCGTGGCGTCGGAGCGCTGGCAGCGCCGCAACGCGGAACTGCTGCTGCGCTACGCCGAGACCGGGCGCGAGATCCAGATGGCGTCCACCGGAGCCATCGTGGCCATGGATCCCAACTCCGGCCGCATCCTGGGCATGGTCTCCCTGCCCGACTACAACCTTACCATGTTCCAGGGCGGCAACGTGGATCCCGCCTACTGGCAGGAGATCGCCTCCAATGAGGACAACCCCATGTTCAACCGCTGCATCGCCGCAAAGGACACCCCCGGCTCCATCTTCAAGCTGTGCACGGCGCTGGGCGGACTTTCGGAAGGCGCCATCACGCTGGAAACCCGCATCGACGACCTGGGCTCCTTCACCAAGACGGACGCCACCAACCCCTCGAAGTGCTGGACCACGGACATCCGCCAGCACCAGAACCAGACCATCGTGGAGGGCCTGGGCCATTCCTGCAACTTTTTCTTCTACGAGGTCGGGTATCGCCTGGGCTCCGAAAAGCTGTACAAGTGGGCCGCCGCCCTGGGGCTGACCTCCCGCACCAACGTGGAACTGCCCGGCGAGGCCACCAGCTTCGTGGGAAACCAGGACATGCTGTACGATCCGGACCGCGCCATCAACGACCAGTACACCGCCCGTCCCGTGCTGGTGGCGAACTCCATCCGGGACGTGCTGCTGCAGGTGGCGGAGGACCGCGGCACGGTGTTCGATTCCGACACGCTGGAATCCGCCATCAAGAGCCTCATGGACATCACCACCCAGTACAGCACCAAGGCGGAGTGGAACACCCCCATCCGCGAGGTGCTGGTGTACGACCTGGGCATCCCCCGGGAATATGTCTCCGGCCACTACATGGTCAACACCATGGTGCGCTATCTGCAGGAACTGTTCTGGACCGCCAACGAGACCATCATGGCCGCCATCGGCCAGTCCATCACCCAGCTGACGCCCATCGCCGTCGCCCGCTACGTGTGCGCCATCGCCAACGGCGGAACGGTGTACGACGCGCAGATCATCGACAAGATCATCGCCCCGGACGGCACGGTGGTGGTGGACAAGGAGCCCGTCGTGGCCACGCAGATCGATTCCGATCCCGCCTACTTCGCCGCCATCCGCGCCGGCATGGAGATGGTGACGGACTTTGAAGGTACCGCGGCCAAACAGTTCCAGAACACCCGCTACAACTTCGGCGCGAAGACGGGTACATCCGAGCGTACCGACATGGATATCGAAAACAACTCCTGGCTGGTGTGCTACGCGCCGGCCGAAGATCCCCAGATCGTCGTGGTGGTGTATATCCAGAACGGTTATTCCGGCGCGTATTCCGCCGACGCCTGCATCAACACCGCCCAGTACTATCTGGACAGGCTGGGGTATTCCGAAAGCGCTTCCGCCCCGCAGGAATTCTCCATCGCGGACTGACGCGCAAAAGGAGCACGCATGCTGAACCGCTTAAAGACACTTCTGCACAACATACTGCACAACAGATTCGACCGCGATCTGCTGCGCTATTTCGACTGGCCGCTGATGCTCATCGTGCTGGGCATCACGGCCTTCGGGATCGTGTGCATTTTTTCCGCCACCACCACCCAGGTGACGGAGGCCCCGGACACCATCATGGACATGCTGGAGACGCAGCCCACTTCCTACGCCCGGCTGCAGTTCATATGGCTGCTGGCGGGCCTGGCGGCCATGTCCGTGGTCATCTTCTTCAATTATGAGCTGTACGGCCAATACGCCAACCTGTTCTACGCCGCAAACATCCTGCTGCTGCTGGCGGTGCTGGGCGTCGAGGCCGGGCGCGGCGGCATGACGGCCTTCTTCAACTGGGGCAGCACCGGCGAGCGCGGCTTCCAGCCCTCCGAGATCGGAAAGGTGGCCATGATCATCGCCTTCGCCAAGGCGTTCTCCGTCCGCAAGGAACCCATCAAAACCGTCCGGGATCTCATCCCCCTGGTCATTTACATGGGCATCCCCCTGATCCTGATCATCCGCCAGCCCGACTTCGGCACCGCGCTGGTGTACCTGGCCGTGTTCGCGGTGATGGTATTCGTCTCCGGCACGAATTACAAGATCATCCTCAGCGTGCTGGGCATCGGCGTGCTGCTCGTCATCCCGCTGTGGTATTTCATGAACAACTCCGGCTCGGACAGCTTCCGCCTGACCCGCATCCTCATCTGGCTGGATCCCGAATCCTACCCGGACGACGCCCGCCAGGTCATCAACGCCCAAATCGCCGTGGGCTCCGGCGGTCTCGCCGGCAAGGGCGTGGTGTCCCCGGGCAGCTTCGCCTCCCTGGGCTACATTTCCGACGACCACACGGACTTTATCTTCGCCATCTGCTGTGAATCCTTCGGCCTGGTGGGCGCGCTGGGCCTCGTAGGCGCCTACGCGCTGCTGCTGGGCCGGCTGATCTTCCTCTCCATGAAGGTGGAGGACCCCTACGGCTCATACCTCATCATGGGCGTCATGGCCATGTTTCTGTTCCACATCGTGGAAAACATCTGTATGGTGATCGGCCTGCTGCCTGTCACGGGCATCCCCCTGCCCTTCGTCAGCTACGGCGGCTCCAACATGCTGACGAACATGATGGCCATCGGCCTGGTGCAGAACGTGATGATGCGCCAGCGCCAGAAGGAGCGCCACCGCTCCGCCCCGCAGCCCGCGAAGCTCTGAGCATGGAACGCTCCCTCCCGTCATAGCTTGAACAGAAAAGCCAGGCGGGAGGGAGTTTTTTGAAGGATGAAATTCGCAGCCGCGTGTTGAACTGCGCGCGCTATATGCTGGAAACAGGCGCCACCGTGAGAAGGTGCGCGGCAGAGTTCGGCGTCAGCAAGACGACGGTGCACAAGGACATGCGCCTGCGGCTGCCGGCGATCGACCCCCTGCTGTCCGCCGGCGTGCACCGGCTGCTGGACGACAACCGCAGGGAGCGCCACCTGCGGGGCGGGGCCGCCACCCGCCAAAAGTTCCGCGGGCGCGGCGGCCGGGCGGATAGAAACTGAAGCGCGGAATGTCCCCCCATGACTTGACCCGGGCCTTTGGCCCGGGTCAAGTGGATTTGCGGTTCTTTTTTCCTTTGGATCAGGTCAGTCCTTGAGCACCTGGTGCCGCAGCCACTTCGTGCCCTTGAAGCGGAACGGGAAGATCAGCGCGCGCACCACCCAGTCCATGATCATGGCGATCCAGATACCGATCACGTGGAGTCCCAGCAGGGAGCCCAGGATCCAGCCGCCCAGCACGCGGCACGCCCACATGATCACCAGGGAAACGGAGGTGCAGAAGGTGCCGTCGCCGGCGGCGCGGAGCACGTTGGGCAGCATGAACGCGAAGCTGTGGATGATGGGCTGCGCAATCGTGCTTGCCATCGCGCAGATGAAGATCGTCTGAACGATCTCCTCCGGCGCGTTGTAGAAGTTCACCAGCGTGTTGAACAGCAGCAGCATCGCGCCGACGCCCAGCGTATACAGGATCGTGTTGAGCACGAAATAGGACCGGGTCAGCTCCCGAACGTCCTGCACCCTGTTGTTGCCCATGCAGATCCCGGTAATGGTAAACATCGCCGAATTGATGGAGCCCACCAGGATCTGGCTGATGGACATCAGGGAATAGGATATGTTGTATGTGGCTATGGCGTTTGTGCCCATGGGAACGATGATCATCTGCGTCACCACGCGCCCGCCGGAAAAGAACAGCGACTCCGCCGCGCAGGGCAGCCCCACGGCCATGATGCTGCGCACGATGCCGGGGTTGATGTGGAAAAACTCCCTGAACCGGAACACAAATTTGCTGTGGCTTTTCTTCAGGAAGAACAACAGCAGCGCCGGATCCAGCAGGCGGCTGATCGAGATGGACAGGATCAACCCGGGAATGCCCATGTTCAGCACCTTGAGGAACAGCACGTTCAGCGCCACATACTTGGTCCAGCCCACCATCGTATAGCCAAGGGACGTCTTCCCCTCGCCGATGCCCCGCAGCACACCGCAGACGGAGCTGGTGACGCCCACGATGGGCAGCGTCAGCGCGCTTCCCAGCATGTACATCCTGGCCTTGTCCATGACCTCCTGCTCCGCCGAACCGAACAGCAGGCGCAGCAGCGGCGCGTTGAACAGCACGATCACCAGGGCGGTGATGATCGTAAACCCCGTCACGGAGGTGACGGCCTGCACGGAGGATTCATGAAGCTTTTCCTCGTCGTGCCGCCCGCGGTAATTGGCCACCACCACGCTCGCGCCCGTGGAAATGCCCGTATAGAATACGTACAGGAAGGTATTCAGCGTGTCAACCAGGCTCACCGCTGAAAGGGAGGTGACGCCCGACGAGCTGATCATGGACGTGTTCAGCAAACCGAACAGGTTCGTAAACAGGTTTTCCGCCATCAGGGGCAGCAGAATCGCGAACGCCTGCCGCCAGGTGATGGACGGACGGGTAAAGTGGCGCGTCAGGAACACGTCCGCTCTGTTCAGCGCCGGCGCAAGCGCCTCCCGTGCCCGCCTCGTCAGGTCTGCCATGCGATCATCTCTTTTTCAGGTGCGTACCGGTATTGCCTTTGCATGTTATCATAGCACATTTCGCGGCAAAACTCAACAACAGAACGGCAGATTTCACAAAAATCAGCGCGCTCGGCGTCCCGGGGCGGTTCGTTCAGAACCCCATTGAAAAAGGGGAGGCCGCAGGCCTCCCCAAACCGATTCGGGATACCGTTCTATTCCAGGTGGATCAGTCGCTTTCGGCGTCCTTTCCGTCATCCGCGGGCAGCTGCGCCGCGGGAGCAGCGGGAGCGGACTGCGCGCCCAGCTTGCCGCCCAGGAAGCCCGCCAGCAGGGCCTTCAGGTCGATGCCCATGCCCTCGGTCAGCCCGTCGGAGATCTGGGTGGTGCCCCGCACAATGTCCTGCACCAGCTTGGCGGTATTGCCCTCGCCGTACATGGTGATGCGGTCCACCTGGGTGAGGGGCGCGGCCACACTCTTGGCGATGTCGGGCAGCGCCTTGAAGTACATCTCCAGCACGGCGGCCTCGCCGTACTTGCGCATGGCTTCCGCCTTCCGGTCGATGCCCTCGGCCTCGGCGACGCTCCTGGCGCGGATGGCTTCCGCGTCCGCCAGGCCCACGCTGCGGATGGCCTCGGCCTCCTGCTCCTTGGCGTAGCGTTCCGCCTCCGCGGCCTGCTCCCGGGCGTAGCGGTCGGCCTCCGCCTTCAGCTTCTGGGCCTCGGCCTGCTTCTGCGTCTCGATCAGCTCGGCCTCAGCCTGCTTCTGCCTCTCGTACAGGTCCGCTTCGGCCTTCTTCTGCCGGTCGTACAGGTCCGCTTCCGCCCTCTTCTTGACGGTGGCCTCCAGCGTGCGCTCAGTGACCTCCACGTCCTTGGCCTTCAGCACGGCCTCGCGCTCCTGGCGGGCGATGTTGGCGTCCACGGTGTTGATCTCGATGGTGCGGCGCTGCTCCTCCTTCTGGATGCTGTACGCCGCGTCCGCCTCTGCCTGCTTGATGTCGCTCTGCTGCTTCAGCTCGGCTTCCTTGATGCGCAGGTCGTTCTGGCGGATGGCGATCTGGGTCTCCGCCTCAACCTTGGCGTCGTTGGCTTCCTTGCTGGCCTGGGCCTGCGCCTTGGCGATCTCCTTTTCCGCCTCCGCCTTGGCGATGGCGGCCTTCTTCTTGATCTGGGAGATGTTGTCGATACCCAGGTCGTTGATCACGCCGTTCTGGTCCGAGAAGGACTGCACGTTGAAGCTGATGATCTCCAGGCCCATGCGCTTCAGGTCAGGCACGGCGTTTTCCTGTACCTTTTCCGCGAAGCTCTTGCGGTTGGTCACCATTTCCTCCAGCCGCATCTGGCCGATGATCTCACGCATGTTGCCTTCCAGCACATCCTGCACAGCGGTGATGATGTACGCCTCGTTCTTGTTCAGGAAGTTCTCCGCCGCGATGGCCAGCAGCTTGGGATCGGTGCTGATCTTCAGCTTGACGGCGGCGTCCACGGTGATATTGATGTATTCCGCCGTGGGCACAAACGAGCCCGTCTTCACGTCCACGGAAATCATTTTCAGGCTCAGCTTGTCCAGCCGCTCCAGGAAGGGAATGCGGATGCCCGCCCTTCCGATGATGATCTTTTTGCGCATACCGGAAATGATGTACGCCTGATCCGGCGGCGCCTTGACGTAGCCCAGCGCGCACAGCAGCAGGATCAGCGCCGCGGCGCATCCGAGAATGATGTAAATCATGAATACCACTCCTTTCCACCTGTTCCTCTGTTTCCTTCCGACGGATTCAGTATACCATACCCCCGCGCCCGGGTCAATCGGAAAGCGCCAAATGATACGCCGGATCGTCCGAAATGTCGCCCGGGATGTCCGTTTTCCGGCCCGCGGGATTGACAATCCCGCAGGATTCCGTATAATATTTCAGTGTACCGCATATCCATAAGGGGGCGTTTCCATGCTGCTGTTCCGAAGGGCCGCCGCGGAGGACCTGGACGCCGCTTCCGCCGTGCTGGACGAGGCCCGGGCATTCATCGCCCGCGCCGGCATCGACCAGTGGCAGGACGGCCGCCCCGGCCGGGAAGAGATCGCGGAGGACATCCGGGCAGGCTGCGGATACGTCGCCTGGGACGGCGGCGTGGCGGCTTACGCGGCGCTGATTCTCACCGGAGAACCGGGCTATGCCGCGCTGCGGGGCGAATGGAGCACCGCCGAAGGCGAATACGCCACGATCCACCGCGTGGCGGTGTGCGACAGGCTGCGCCGCACCGGCGTGGCCTCCGCGCTCTTCGGGGAGCTGGAGCGCGTTTCGCTCCTGGCCGGCATGCGCTCCGTGCGGGTGGACACCCACCGCGGCAACGCCGCCATGAACGCGTTTCTGCAAAAGCGCGGCTACCGCCTGGCTGGGGAAGTGGACTACGGGGACCAGATCCCCCCGCCCCTGGATCCCATCCGCCTGGGATACGAAAAGCTGCTCTGACCGCAGCCGTTGCCCAAAACATGGCGGCGCGGGCGTCTTCAAGCGCCCGCGCCGCCAAATCACTCGGTTTTTTCGGAGATTTGATCGTCAGTCGTCCAGGATCCTCAGCTCGACGCCGATGTCCAGCGTTTCGGAGGAAGCCAGCTTCTTGCCCTCCTGGTCGTAGTAGCGGTACACCTTCAGCGTGACCCCGTCGCCGGCCTTGTGCTTGTCCAGCCCCGCGGTCAGTTCGTCGTAGTTGTGCACGCGCACGCTGTCCACTTCGGCAATCACGTCGTACATCAGCAGTCCGGCCTCCTCGGCGGGGCTGCCCTCTTCCACTTCCATGACCATGATGCCGATGGGCGGCCAGTTCTTGATGGGCTCTTCGGGACCGTCAAAGTTGTTCACCTTGATACCCATGCGCGGGCGCACCACGGAACCGGTCTCGATGATCTCGTTGATATAGTCCTTCACGGAATTGATGGGGATGCAGAAGCCCAGGCCCTCGGCCGCGGTGTACTTCAGCGTGGGGATGCCCACCAGCTGCCCGCGGTCGTCCAGCAGCGCGCCGCCGGAATTGCCGGAGTTGATGGCCGCGTCCACCTGGATCAGCGAAATGGAGCGGGAGAAGTTGCCCGCGTTGATGTCCGAGCGCTGCAGACCGGAGACCACGCCCGCCGTCACCGTGCCGTACAGGGAGACGGACGTCGTGGACGTGGACGCGCCGGGATGGCCGATGACGATGGCCGTGTCGCCCAGCTCCAGCCTGTCGGAGTCACCCAGCTCCAGCACTTCGGCGCCCTTGGGAGCCGGTTCCTCAAACTTCAGGATGGCGATGTCCGTGCCGTTGTCGTAGCCAACCAGGGTGACGTCCATATAGATGTCGTAGTCGTCCGTATCCGGGTTGTACCACAGAATCTGGAACGCGTCGCCGGATTCCACCACGTGGTAGTTGGTGAGGATGTAGCCGCCGTCGCCCTCTTCGTTCACCCTGATGTAGTCGCCGGAACCGGTGCCCACGGTGCGCTCCACCGTCTGCCTGAGGCCCGTATCCCAGTACTCCGTCCTGGTGATCACCTGCACCACGGAGGGCCGCGCCATCGCGACGACTTCCTTAATGCTCATCACGGGGGACGTCTCGTTCTCCGCGGCGGCCGCCGCAACGCTCCCCTGCTGCAGCAGCGTGACGCCGCTGCCGATTGCCGTAAACGCCAGCGCGAATGCCGCATACAGGCAAATGCGCTTGATCATGTTCATCTTTTTCATTGCAAGCACCTCGTTTCTTTGTTTTGATTACAGTATACCGATCGCTTTTGGAAAAGGCGTGAACAAACTGTAAACGCGCGTGTTAAGAATTTGTGTCATCCTGCCCGGCCGGCAGATCGAAGGAGAACGTCGTATTGCCCGGGCGGGATTCCACCTCGATGCGCGAGCCGTGCTGTTCCATGATCTTCTGACAGATCGCCAGGCCCAGCCCCGTGCCCATACCGGCAGTATGCGCCTTGTCCGCCTTGTAGAACCGTTCAAATATATGGGGCAGGTCCTCCGCGGAAATGCCGGGGCCGTTGTCCGTCACGGAAACGCGCACTTTTTTCCCGCTTGGCCGCACCTCCAGCGACAGCGCGCCGTCCTCCTCCGGAAGGAATTTCACCGCGTTGTCCACGATGTTGGACACCACCTGGCTGATGCGGTTCACGTCTCCCCGCACCCGGCAGGGCTCCTCCGGCAAATCGACCTCCACGCGGATCCCCTTCCGGTCGATGCGCTGCGCGTAGTTCACCAGCACGCGCCGCACCGTCTCGGAGATGTCGAAGCTGCTCATGTTCATGGGCATCTTGCCGCTCTCGATGCGGGAGAGGTCCAGCAGGTCCTTCACCAGGTCGCTCAGGCGCATGGTCTCGTCCATCACCACGCGCAGGTACTTCGGCGCGTCCTCGCCGCCGATGGTGCCGTCCAGCATGGCCTGCACGTATCCCCGCACGGAGGTCAGCGGCGAGCGCAGCTCGTGGGACACGTTCGCCACGAAGCTCTTCCGCGTCTCCTCCTGCCGCTCCAGCTCGTCCGCCATGCGGTTGAAGGCCTCGCCCAATTCCTGCATCTCGCCGCCGCAGGTCAGGTTGACCCGCCGGGCCGCGTCGCCCCGGCCGAAGTCCCGCATCGCGCCGCTGATCTCCCGGATGGGCTTGGTCTGCCCCGCCGCCAGGAACCAGCAGATCGCCACGCCAGCCAGCAGCACCAGCACCGCCATGGGGATCAGGCTCAGCAGCAGCGTGCCGTACTGCACCTCCAGCGACTTCACCGATATGTGCAGCAGCACCGCGCCCACCACGGTGTTCCTGTACGTCCAGGGCACCCCGATGGTGACGATATCGTCGCCCAGTTCCCGGAATATGCCCTGGGCGCGGGTCTCCTCCCCGTCGCGGATCTTCTGCAGCAGCTCAAACGCCGGGCCGGACAGCGTCACCTCCGACGTGTTCAAATTGCTGTCCAGGCACTGCACGATGCCGGATTCGTAGCTCACCAGCCATATGTCCGCCTGGTAGTTGCTCTGGATGAAGTCCATCTTTTCCGTCATGAACCAGCGCATGGTGGAATCCTGGGAAAAGTAGCTCAGCCGGTTCATGAAGGACATATACCCCGCGACCTCGCGCGCCTGGTTCAGCACTTCCTCCTCATAGCTGTCCTGCCGCGCGTTGCGGAGGTACACGGTCATAATGCCCGTGAACACCACGACGATCGCCAGCATCGCCACGGCGAAGGCCCGGAACAGGCGCCAGAACAGCCCGTCTCTCCTCAGCGGAAGCTTCCGCATCGACTATTTCACCTCGAACTTATATCCGACGCCCCACACGGTGCGGATGGCCCAGCCCATCTCCTCGCCCTTGGAGAGCTTGTCCCGCAGCCGCTTCACGTGCACGTCCACCGTCCGGGAATCCCCGAAGAAATCGTAGCCCCACACCTGCTCCAGCAGCTGTTCCCGGGTAAATACCATGCCCGGATGGCTGGCCAGGAAATACAGAAGCTCGATCTCCTTGGGCGGCATATCCATCTCCCGGCCCATGAAGTTCACCCTGTACTGGCTGATGTTCACCGTCAGCCCCGGGAAGGCCAGCTCCTTTTCCGGAGACGCCTCGCCGTTCTGATACCGCCGCAGCACCGCCTTGATGCGCGCCACCAGCTCCTTCATGTCGAAGGGCTTCACGATGTAGTCGTCCGCGCCCAGTTCCAGGCCCAGCACCTTGTCGAAGGTCTCGTCCTTGGCGGTGAGCATGATGATGGGGATGTTCGAAATCTTGCGGATCTCCCGGCACACCTGCCAGCCGTCCATGCCGGGCAGCATCACGTCCAGCAGGATGATGCTGGGCGGCGTGGCGCGGAACACCTTCACCGCCTCGTCGCCCCGGTCCGCCATGAGCACCTCGAAGCCTTCCTTTTCCAGATACAGGTTCACGAGCTGGCGGATGTTCGGGTCGTCGTCCACCAGCAGTATCTTCGTGTTCGCCATTGCGCGCACCTCTTTTCAGGATCCAATGTACCACGGGCCTGTAAACAGGGTATGAACAGCCCGTGAACGAATCACCGGGAAACAAAACGGTTATTTCAGCGTGATGATCGTAACGCCATCCTCGCCCTCGCCGTAGCGACCCAGCCGGAACTCCTTCACCGCGGGATGGGTCTTCAGGTGCTTGTGCACGCCGTTTCGCAGGATGCCCGTGCCCTTGCCGTGGATGACGCTGACCTCCTTGAGCTTGTTCAGAATCGCGCCGTCCAGGAACATGTCCACGCAGTGCAGCGCCTCCTCCAGGTTCATGCCCCGCACGTCGCACTCCGTCTCCACCGGGCGCATCGCCACGCTGACGCGGCTGCCGCCCTGGGCGTGAGCGCGCCGCGGACCCTTTTCCGGCGCGTCCGGCCTGGCCATGCGCAACTGGCTCAGCTGCGCCTTGGTCTTGATGGCCCCGGCCTGCACCGTCACCTCGCCCTTCTGGTCGGGCTTGGTCAGCACCACGGCCTTCATTCCCAGCGTGGTCAAAAGCACCGTGTCGCCCACGTTCACATCGCCGGGGGCTTCCTCCGGGGAGGTCTCCACGGGCCGCACGACGTCGGCGTTGGCGTCGATGGCGTCCTGCAGCTGCCTGCGCATGTTCTGGATCTCGTGCTCCTTCACGCCCTCGGTCCGCAGCTTTTTCAGGTCCGCGATCATCTGCTCGGACTGCCTCTGGGCCTTCTGCAGCACTTTGCGCGCCTCTTCTTTGGCCTTTTTCAGCTCCGCTTCCCTGCGGTCCTCCATTTCCCGGCGCAGCCGGTCGGCCTCGTCCCGCAGCCTGGTAGTCTCCCGGGCGGCCTCCTCCGCCAGCGCGCGCTCCTTTTCCGCCACCTGCCGGTGGTATTCCGCGTTTGCGATCACGTCTTCAAAGCGCACCTCGTCCTGGCTCAGGCGCTTGCCCGCGTCCTGGATGAGGAACTCCGGCAGGCCGAGCTTGCGGGATATTTCAAAGGCGTTGGACTTTCCCGGCACGCCGATGGAAAGCCGGAACGTGGGCTGCAGCGTCTCCACGTTGAACTCCACGGAGGCGTTCTCCACCCCGGGCGTGCTCAGGGCGAACATCTTCAGTTCGCTGTAATGGGTGGTCGCCAGGGTGCGTACCTTGCGGGACAGCAGATGCTGCAATATGGACATGGCCAGCGCCGCGCCCTCGGTGGGGTCGGTACCCGCGCCCAGTTCGTCGAACAGAGCCAGGGAATCCTCCGTCACGTTCTCCAGGATGGTCACGATATTGGTCATGTGGCTGGAAAAAGTGGACAGGGACTGCTCGATGGACTGTTCGTCGCCGATGTCCGCGAATACCTCGTCAAACACCGCGATCTCGGAGCCATACGCCGCCGGGATCTGCAGCCCCGCCTGGGCCATGAGGCTCAGCAGTCCCACGGTTTTCAGCGTCACCGTCTTGCCGCCGGTGTTGGGCCCGGTGACGATCAGCGTGGTGAAATCCTCGCCCAGCCACAGGTTGGAGGGCACCACCTTGTCCGGATCAATGAGCGGATGCCGCGCCCGGATCAGGTTGATGTATCCCCGCTGGTTGATCTTCGGCTGCACGGCCTTCATCTCCCGGCCCAGCGCCGCCTTGGCGAAGATCATGTCGGCCTCCGCCAGGATGTCCACATTCACCCGCAGCATGGGCGCGTCGGGCGCCACCCGCGCGGAGAACTCCGCGAGGATGCGCTCGATCTCCTGCCGCTCCTTCAGCGACCACTGTTTCAGCTCGTTTCCGGCCTCCACCAGCGCCATGGGCTCGATGAACAGCGTGGAGCCCGTGCCGGACTGGTCGTGCACGATGCCCGGCACGAACTGCCTGCACTCCGCCTTCACCGGCACCACATACCGCCCGTTGCGCATGGTAACGATGGCGTCCTGCAGGTATTTCTGCGTCTCGGTGGACCGCACGATGGCGTTCAGTTTGTCACGCACCCGGTCGTTCACCAGCCGGATGTGCTTGCGGATCTCGAACAGTTCCGGGCTGGCCCGGTCGGCGATCTCGTCCTCCGACAGGATGGCGTTGAAGATCTCCTCCTCCAGGTCCCGGTTCGTCGTCAGCCGGGAACCCATCTCCGTGAGGTAGGGCGTGTCCTCCCGGTCCGTCACCAGCGCCGTGCGCACGATCCTGGAGGCCTTCAGCGTCTCCGCCACCTCCAGCAGCGCCTTGGCCGAGAGGGCCGAGCCGATCTCCGCCAGGCGCAGGTATTGCCGGATGTCCGAAAAATACGCCATCGGATTGGCCCCCGCGTAGGAGAACACCGTGGAGGCTTCCTCCGTCTCGGCCTGCCAGCGGCGCACCGTATCCGCCTCGCCGGAAGGCTCCAGCGCCAGCGCGCGCTCCTTTCCCAGCTCTGTCACCGCGTATTGGGCCAACATCTCCCGAATCTTCGGGAATTCCAGCACCCGCAGGTTCTTTTCCCGCATTTATTCCACTCCCCGAAAATAGTGTCCCGTCGTAGTATGCTCCATCTGTACGATGGCCTCGTCCCGAACGCTCTCCCCCATGGCGGCGCGCTTATAGGCCCGCACCACGGCGGCCGCGTCGTCCTCGTCCTCCAGCAGCAGCCTCCAGGCCGCCGCGGGCGGCAGCTTCTCCGCCCGGCGCAGCGGCATCAGCGTATCGCAGTTTTGCAGCAGCGCGACGCAGCCCCCGTCCGCGGCGATCCTCCTCAGCGGGAACTCCGCGCCCCGGCGGTCCCGCATCGTCCTGCCGTCCAGCCCCTCGCCGGCCCCGCAGGCATCGCAGCGCCGGCAATCCGCGTGCTTCCCCGGCAGCGACAGCGCCGCCCGCAGCGGACAGTGCCTGAGCCACATCAGCGGCATGCGCCCGTATACGACCAGTTCAACGGGCCCGGGCAGCGCCCGGATCTGACCCGCATTCAGCTCGATGGAGGGCGAATACCGCCCGACGCCCTGTTCCCGCAGGAACGCCCGCGCCTGGCTGTTCATGCAGTTCAGCATGAAGCCGCCCCTGCGCTCGCCGGGCCAATCCAGCCCCAGGTGCGCCGCGTTCGTCATATACACACCCGCCGCGCCTTCCTGCCGCTTCACCCATATATTCAGCGCCCGCAGCGATTCCCCGGGCAGCACCGGCGGCGGAATGAGGAAAAACCGCGTTCCCCGCAGCCGCTCCGCCGCGGCGTCTAGCGCCTCCGCCCGCAGGTCCCTGGGCGCAAAGGCGATTTCCTCCGCCCCCGCCTCCAGCGCGGCGAGCAGCGTCCGCGGGTCTGCAGACTGCGCCACGATCACCGGCCTGCCCGCCGGCCCGGCTTCTTCCTCCGGCGCCGCAGGGCATTCGCCCCGCCGCCTGCGCATCTCTGTCCGGGCGTCCTCCAGCCGTTCCAGGGCGTCCCGGCGCAGGGCGTTCAGCGCGGAGGCCGCCATGAACGCGTCCCCGTCGATATCGCAGTCCAGCTTCCGCCAAATGAACGCGGTGCCGCCCGTCTTTTTCACCTGCCCGGCCATGCGCTCCGCGTCCACGGGCAGCTTGATCGCCCGCTGCACGGTTTCGCCCACGGCCAGCACCGCATGCTCTCCGTCCGAGGCCTCCAGTTCGGCGGGCTCGCCCACCCGCAGCCGCAGCCTGCCGTCGATCCGCACCGCGCGGTTCTCCCCGGAAAAGCTCTCCCGCGCGAATCGCATCTGCTCCTCGGACACGGTGCGGTACAGCGCGTCCCCCCGGCGCGCGGGCGCGCAGGCGACGGTCTCCCCCGCCCTGCCGGAGAGCTGCACCGGTATCTCCTCCGCGCCCCGGCGCAGGGCCATGGCATCCTGGGTTTCCACGTCCCGCTCCAGCAGCACAGCGCCGTTCCGCTGCGAACGGCCTACCCGCACGCCCATGTTGTTCGCCCGGGCGGGATACATCAGCTCCTCCTCGGAGACGCCCGGCCCATAGCCGCGGGTAAAACCCCCGCGGTTGAACATCTGCCGGAGCTCTTCCACCGCCGCCGGCAGGTCGGTCAGTTCGCCGTCCAGCGCCTTCCGGTAGATCCGCGTGGTCACGGCCACGTATTCCGGCCGCTTCAGCCTGCCCTCGATCTTCAGGCTGCATACGCCCGCCTCCGCCAGCCTCGGCAGGTCCTCCAGCGCCATCAGGTCTCTGGGGGACAGCAGGCAGCCGTTTTTGCCCAGGAACGAGTATTCCAGCCTGCACGGCTGGGCGCACATGCCCCGGTTTCCGCTGCGCCCGCCCACCATGCTGGAGAACAGGCACTGGCCCGAACAGGCCACGCACAGCGCCCCGTGAGCGAAGGCCTCCATCTCGATGCCCGCGCCCGCGCAGGCCGCGATTTCCGAAAACGTCATCTCCCGCGCCAGCACCGCGCGGTCAAACCCGGCCTTCGCGGCGAATTCCACGCCCTGGCGGTTGTGCAGCGCCATCTGCGTACTGGCGTGCATCGCCAGGTCCGGCGCGACGCCCTTCAGCAGCCGCGCGACGCCGAAATCCTGCACGATGGCCGCGTCCGCGCCCGCCTCGTACACCTCCCGCGCCGTCTGCAGAAACGCCGGCAGCTCGTCCTCCCGCACCAGCGTGTTCAGCGTCACGTGCACTTTTACGCCACGGACGTGACAATACCGGACCGCCTCCCGAAGGCCGTCCGCGTCGAAATTCCCCGCGCTCCTGCGGGCGTTGAACGCCCCCGCGCCCAGGTAGACCGCGTCCGCGCCGTTCTGCACCGCCGCAATCATGGCCTCCCGGTTCCCCGCGGGGGACAGCAGCTCCGGGATCATTGTTCGCCCGCCTTTTTCAGCGCTTCCAGCTCCTGCCGGGCCTTGTCCAGCTCCACACGCAGGCGGGTCATCTCGTCACGGGCCTTGAGCATGTCGTCCGTCACGCTCACCGCCGCCAGCACGGCCAGCTGCGACGCCGGCAGCCCCGTGGCCGCGCCGAGCTCGCTCATCCGCCGGTTGACGTACTCCGCCACCCGCTGCACGTATTCCTCTCCGTCATAGCTGGCAATGGTGTATTCCTTGCCCGCGATCTTCACCGTGGTGCGCGTTTTTTCCATTTTCAGAGTCCTCCCCTGGAGATAACCGTCTCATTTCCAGACCAGGCCGAAAATCCCGCCGACCTGCAATCCACCGGATATAGTATACCATGTTTGAGGTGCGAATGGCAAGGGGCAGACAAGCGGAACGCAAAGAATACCATTCCAATCCCCCGAGCGCAAATGCGGAAAGACCATCTTTTCAATTTAATAGAACCATGGTATAATGATTAGCGGACGGGTCCGAAGGACCGTCGCGCGGGTCGGCAGCCCGCGTAGCGAGGTTGCCGACAATCATGGGAGAATGATTAGCGGACGGGCCCGAAGGACCGTCGCGCGGGTCGGCAGACCGCGTAGCGAGGTTGCCGACAATCAGTGTATAATGATTAGGAAAAGCAAAGCTTTTCCGGGTCGGCGCGCAAGGGAGCGAAGCGAGTCGCGCAGCGCGACGACAATC
>JAEEGL015195175.1_pt1 | contig 24781 bp, 20 predicted proteins | sample 9134231 | NCBI WGS metagenome assembly JAEEGL01 (sample SAMN16246548, study PRJNA631951) | gut metagenome | biome: gut microbiome; feature: rumen; material: fiber-attached | host: Bos | place: Iran: Karaj | collected 2018-10
AACGCCCTAGTTTTCTTAACTTTTTTGAAACGTAAAAACCCGATAAGCACGGTGTGTGCACCAGAGCCCTATTATGGGCGGTTGGTGCGCAGCATCCGTGATTATCGGGCTCATATCCGAAGTCCGGGCCGTACCTATTCTATAATTATGAAGTTAAAAAACCTAGAAGTTCCCTCCGTTCCAGCCCCAATCTTTAGTCGTCCTATACTCCACATAAATATTCTTTCCCGGAATTCCCAGCTCCTGCTCATATATCTCACATATCTTAGCAGTCATCTTCTCAAATGCCGCAGAATTCGGTGAACCCAGCAGATCTACTGATACGAAAGCTCCCTTCTCAAGCTTGTTTCCTGCAAAGTACAGGCAGTACTCATCCTCGAAACCTACCATAAGAAAGCTCTCCGGCTTTCCGATAATAGCTGCAGCCTTGCCCAGCTCAGACTTAAGAATCTCTTTCTTCTCATCACTTACCTTTACTGTAATCTTTGAATTAATGAATGGCATTTCTACCCCCTCCTTAAACTTACTTCATACGCTGTATGCGTCTTTATTCATACTGATTTATCATAACATGAGCCTATTTTTATTACAACTTTTCCGGATAAATGCAATTCAAAATGTCAGGACGAATCTTGACCATATCTTGACCTTTCCTTGTCCGGTTTCTTGACTATCCTATAGTATCCTTATCTCAGACAAGGGGAAAACATAAAACTTCCGGATAACACGGAACACCCCAAAAGAAAAAACAAACATATAATCCACGGAGGAAAACAACATGAATACATTTACAAAAAACACGGATACAGCAAAACAGAATCGTACAGCGATGGAATATCACACCATTTCCGCTATATTCGGAATTATGATGATACTCGGTCAATTCTTTAAATCATTTGATCATGGTTTCTGGGTTTACATGTTAATATTCATACCGCTTTTCTCACCTGAATTTGTATTCAAGTCAGAAGAAGAGAAAAAACGTATAGGAAGAAGATCTGGTATAATCGCTATAATCGCAACACTTGCTTCAATCGCTTTTTACATTCCTTTTAAGGGTATATGGATACTCAATGCACACAGCTGGTACCTGTTTATCGGAACAGCAGTTGCAGCTCTTAATATTGCGATGATTGTTCAGTTTCTTAAGTCAAACAGAGATTAATCCGTTATCTGACAACCCTATAAAAAGCCCGAGCCATATGGTTTTCCACATGGCCCGGGCATCCCCTATATATAAATACTTTTGGTATTTGCTGAATTATCTATTAATCAAGATCTTCAAAATACTTTTCTACAAGATCGATAAATTCATTTCTGTAATCATCGTCAGAAGTATCCACTGAATTTGCAAGTCTGAGAATCAGCTTCTTGCTTGTATCTCCCATATACTCGCTGTCCTTAAGATACATTCCGAATGCTGCAACAGCTGCTGCCCATCTGATATTGTCACTGCCCTCTTTTGAATAACTGTCTGTCTTACATGCGAAGTCGAGAAGCTTACTCTTATCACCATCCGGCTCCTTATATCTTACTCTGAGAGTAAAGAGCTCGTCGTTATATTCACCGTCACCGTAAATTTCATTATCTTCCTTGTTGCCCGAATACTTCATATCAACTGAAGGAATTTCCATATCTGAATCGGTTCTTACTATCTCATAGATAGCCGTTACACTGTGTCCGGCGCCCATTTCACCGCCGTCCTTCTTATCATCGTTGAAGTCCTCGGCTGCCATGGTTCTGTTCTCATAACCTATAAGTCTGTAACCCTTTACAAGTGCAGGATTAAATTCAACCTGAAGCTTAACATCTTTAGCTACCGTCAGCATAGTTGCTCCTAGATCGGTAACAAGTGCCTTCTTAGCCTCGAATATAGAATCGATATATGAATAGTTGCCGTTACCCTTATCTGCAAGAGTCTCAAGCTTGTTATCCTTGTAGTTACCGTATCCTACACCTATAACACTGAGGAATACACCTGTTTCCTTCTCTTCTGTTATAAGCTTCTCAAGCTCTGTCTCGCTTGTAACACCGACATTAAGGTCACCGTCTGTAGCAAGGATGACTCTGTTATTTCCACCCTTTATAAAATACTTCTCTGCCAGTTCATATGCTGTCTTGATACCGGCTGAACCATTGGTTGAACCATAAGCTTCAAGGCCTTCGATTTTCTCACATATTTCGTTATAATCAGCTCCGCTTGCTCCTTCGAGAACAACCTCGTCACTGCCGGCATAAGTTACGATCGATACTCTGTCCTTCTCCGTAAGATTTTCTGCCAGCATGCACATAGACTTCTGTACAAGAGGAAGCTTATCGTCATCAAACATAGAACCTGACGTATCAATAAGAAATACTATGTTAGACTCAGGTGCATCACTGAAATCTATCTTTTCTGTATTAAGAGATACCAGTGCAAGCTGTGTATCTTCATTCCATGGGCAGTCTGTAAATTCAGTGTGAACTGCAAACTTATCATCACCGGTAGGTGTCTCGTAATCATACTGGAAGTAATTGATCATTTCTTCGATCCTTACCTGACCCGGATCGACACCGTAGCCGTTCATAATACCGCTCCTGATCTGTGAATATGCCGCCGTATCGACATCAGCACCAAATGTTGACAGAGGTGCCGACTTTACGCTCTGCCAGGAGTTCTCGGCCAGATCGTTATATTCATTGGTATTCCAGTCCTCAATCGGTTCCGGATAATACTCTTCTTCAAAATCAACTTCTCCTGTCAAATAGTATTCTGCATTTGCATCAAGAGTTGCACCTGCATTTTTATTGCTTGCACTCTGAGATGAGCTATAGTAATCTTCAGCTGCTTCTGTGCACTCTTCATAAATCTCAGCAGTTGTTGTACATTCTGTCTTTGGAGCAGACGCTGTAGTTGATGCTTCTGTAGTATTCTGTGCTTCTGAATTACTTCCACATCCTGCCATTCCTACCATCATTGTTCCCGCTAGTGATGCGGCAATTATCTTTTTAAACCATCCTTTTCTCATATTAAAACCCTCCTGATATATATATGGTAAAACCATCACTGTCGTGTTGTTATACTATATATACTTTCAAGGAGGGTGTATTTATGGAAAAATTTAAAAAATTTTTAAGATTTATTTTTTACTTATAAAATGCCTCGAGATTTCTCTTGAAAAGCTTAGCAGGTCTATGGCCTACACCGCCTGACATTTCTGTTGTTTCTATAACAAAAGGAGCAATCTTTCTTCTGAAGTTTGGAGTTGTAAGCTTCTCTCCAAGTACAATCTCATATGCTTCCTGAAGACTGTAGAGAGTAAACTTCTCCGGCATAAGGTCGAAGATTATTCTTCCTGCATCATCAGCACTCTCATGGAGTGACTTAAATGCTCTGGTTATGATCTCTGCATGGTCAAATGCAAGTTTGCCACCTTCAATGATCTCATACTCAACTGTCTCATGATGATCACTGTAAGTTCTTGTCTCTTCAACAACCGCCTCGATTCGTTCATTCAGATCTTTATTCTCAAATACAAGCTCATATCTTGTATTGATCTCTGCTGTCTTAGCCTTAACATGCTTCTTCATCTCACTGATTGTTATATCAATAGTAAACCAGGCTGCATCACCTGCATCAGTACCTGCGCTTACCTTGCATTTCTCTGAATCTACAAGAGCAAGATAACCCTGGGATACTATCCATCCTCTAGGATCTCTTTCCGGTGTACTGAAAAGTCCGAATGGCTCTATAAATGCACTGTCTACGGAAGTTTCTTCTCTAAGCTCACGAAGTGCGGTATCTCTGAGTTCCTCACCCTGCTGTGCGAAACCACCCGGGAGAGCCCAATAATCTTTATAAGGGAATCCTCCTCTTTTTATAAGAAGTACTCCAAGCTTCTGCTCAGGGTCCTTTCTATATTCGTTGCTTTCCTCACCCTGCAGAATAGCAAACACTGCGATATCTGCAGTAAGGGAAGGTCTGTTAAACTCAGACATATCATATGATTTGAGGAATTCCTTCTCTTCTTTTGTCATTACATACTTTCTCATCTTGACTCTCCTTTTAACCCTTCTAATTCTTGTCCATCTCTTTTTCTACTTTAGCTTTATCCATCTTATTTGCAATAGCCCAGTGGATAATCCACCCAACAGCTCCGACAGCCGCTCCCCCTAGTCCATATGCAAATTCAATAACTGTTCCATCTATTACTCCAAGTACAAGTGCCGTCGGAAGAAGCATAAGCACAAGTACCAGGATCATCCTTTTATATTGACCGGCTATCAGCGTATATACAAGTATAATGATTGCCAGCTGAAATGGTATTACTCCAAAGTACAGCCCCATGGCCGTATCCCCCATGTCGTATCCCATTTTATTGCTGTCATAAAAAGTATATACCGGCAAGACATATAATGTCATAGCAAGACAAATGATATATCCTGCGAAACATAAATTCTTCTGCAACGTCTTATTCAGATAATAATCTGCATTGAAAGTCATCAATCCCTACCTCAGCCTAGAATGTCATATAATCATTATTATACTAACATAATTCAAAATATCAAATATTTAATTATGATTATTTACTTAAAATTAGTAATAACTCTTATAAAACATTTAGAACTTATTCTGCTTCAAACCAGTAATATGTAGCCGCATTCATGTTAGCTACATCAAGGACTTTCTTACCATCTACTTCAACTAAGCATCCATAATATGGTGTATCTACTGTATCACCATCCATTGTATCTTCTCCATCGATAATTTTCTTCTCATTATGAAGCATGATACACACAAGGTTCTCCTTGGTGTACTCATCATTCATTGCAATTATCTGATCAATCTCACTCTTTGTAACACCGTACTGGCTGAGATCCTCTGTTACATACTTATATGCGTCATCTCCCATGTAGAACTCATAATGTCCTTCATAGTAGTAATTTGATGTATCATTCTTATCTCTGTAATATCTGAATGTACCATCTGCCTTAGGAACAAGGTATGAATCCTCATGTGTCTCTACCCATTTTTTTCCGTAGAATATTGATGCATCTGTACCGCCTGCTCCGCCTCTGTTCATAAGCATATATCCAACACCTCCAAGTATTATAAGCAGCGCTGCTGTAATAATGATTCCTGCTATAAGGCCTGTCTTTCTCTTTGGCGCAGAGTATCCGGTTCTCTGTGGCTGCTGATATCCGGGATAACCCTGTGGGTAAGGCTGCTGTGCATAGCCCTGTGGCGGAACCTGCCCCTGTGGGTAACCACCCTGCTGTACATAGCCCTGTGGCGGAACCTGACCCTGCGGGTAACCGCCCTGCTTTACGTAGCTCTGTGGCGGAACCTGCCCCTGTGGGTAACCCTGCGGCTGTCCCTGTGGTGTCTGATAGTTCTGTGGCTGCTGTGGGTAACCCCACTGATTATTATTCTCCATATTACCCGTCCTTTCATAAAAGAATCTGTATAGTATTCAACTTAAAAATAACACTTATTATCAGTATGATAAAAACATTATAACGATAAGCTTCCGCTTTGTCAAGCTGTAATTATCATTTTGATAATAAGTGTTAATATGGGTGCCTTTATTATCTGCTCATATCGAGCACTAACTTACACGTCTTATATCCTGTCTGGTTTCCCCATCAGATATATAATCAGCAAGCTCTGTAAGCCCGCTTTCATATTCATTTGTATGTGTAAGTACAATTGTTCTTTTTACGTTTAGATCATCCGGGAATCTTTCACTGTCAAAATCTTCCCTTATTCTTCTGAGAAGCGCTCTGTCTTCCAGTTTTCCATATCTTATTGTTCCCTGATATGGATTCGGTACATTTGTGAGATCTACCATATCCGCATTTATCGCAGCTTTATCGCATTCCTCATCAAACCTGCCTGCACCGTGCCTCGTGAGATATGTTCTGGTTATATAGCAGACCTCTATCTCATCAATTCTATTCCCACGTGTGCTGTGTATATATTCTCTTATCAGATCAGCAGGATTACGGAGGCCCGTATTACTTGGTGTAGTATTGCATCCATATTCCTTCCTGCATCTATCAAGCAGGAGTCCCTGACCATTTTCAAAGATTATACGTTCATATTTATCCATAACAGATATATCAGCCATCTCAGATAAACTTACCATCAATCTGAAATCCTGAATATAATTCCGGGCAAGCCCTTCATCTTCTACAATATCCTTCCATCTGTCAGGAATCTCATCTACGCCGAGCTGTTTCAGCCTGTCATACATATATTTCCTGCAGGTACCTGTAAGATACTCCAGAAGTTCTGTATCTGTCATGTCGATCATCTCACCGAGAGTCTTTCCATTTCTTATAAGAGTCTCCCATATACCGACGCCGCAGCTTCCATGTCTCGCGTCTCCACGATGCTGTTCCGCAATCTGATTGATGATCATATCATAAGGTGTTGTAACCGGACTGTCCGGATCAAGATATACTTTCGGCCCCGCTTCATTTTTTCTAAGTGCGGAGCCGTTCTTTGTTTCTATTTCAATGAGTTCTTCGTACTCATCCATAAACATGATAGGATTCAGGATGTAGTACCTTGGGAGCCATGTATCGGCTCCTGCAAGAGTACCAGACCCGAAATGGTGAAAGACATGTCTCTCACCTCGAGGAGTTACGACAGTATGGCCACGCTGCGCTCCACCGTTACTGCAAATAACCAAGGCCTTCACCCCTTGGGCAGCGGCTTCTGCGGCAAAATAATCAGACATCAGGCCTTTCCCTTCATCGCCAAAATTAGCACCTATTATAACCTTCACTTCAGCCATGCCGTCTCCTCCTTTCTGCTGCATACCCGCCTTCCCCAAGGCGGATATGCTTCTTCACTTTTAACTTTTAACCTTTTTACAGCGGCCCCTCAACCGCTGTGCGTAGTGGTGTCACACTCTCTCGAGCGTTTCTGCCTGTCATCCCCCGATGACAAGCTTTGCAAATGCATGTCTTACCATGCGATGCCTGCGGCGATTTTAGGGACTTCAACTCGTCCTCTTTTAAGGAACTCGTTGCCAGCCTGTTTTGTAATAATCTTTACAATTTCTTCTGCGATGTTATCTACCTTAACCACCTTGAAGTGATTCTTATCAAGGTAATCATCCCAGCTATCTATATATCTTTTGTAAATTGAGAAATTCTCATGCTTTACAAACATATGGTAGACTTCATACTTTTCCTTAACCTGTTCGAAAAGTCCTTTTGTCTCAACATCTTCAGCAATCTCTCTTCCTGTTACTCTTTCAATTGCATCGGCCGGAAGATATGGATTGATTCCCTCATCACCCATTGTTATGATGATTCCTTTTCTTCCTCTGTCCCAGGCATCAAGCTTAATGTGATTAAGCCCGAAGTACCAGGCAGCTGTATAAGATTCATATCCATTTCCGCCACCGCCGAACTCGAAGTAAACCTTATCGAGCTGCTCAGCAATCCTTATATCAGATTCAAACTGAGATACCTGAAGCGGGCATTTGTCATATACAAAATCCCCTATTCCCATGATCATGAACTCTACATCCTTCACCTTTCTGTAAAGCTCAGTCATTATCACATTTAATTCCTTGGCAACCTCTACAGCTGCCTGTCCCATAGAACCTGTTACATCAAGAGCAAGAATTACGGGAATTGTATTCGGATGTTCTTCTGTATCACAGCACTCTCTCATTACATCCTTAGGATTCAGCATAGGATCAAGGTTCCTTGCTGCAAACATTTCCTGATTGCTGTAATTTCCGGCTACTCTTCCGCTTCTATCAACTACTCTTCCAACTCTGCTTGAATACTGTCTAAATGTATCCTCTCTCCATAATCCGCTACCCATAATCGTTCCTCCTTTCTTATGAGTTGACCAAACCCGGCTCATGCCATACATTGATGATTTAGATTAAGGCATCCTCGTCTTCATCCTCTTCATCAAAAGCATCTCCCAGATCCATGAAACCATCAAAGATGTCATTTCCTCCCTTACCGAGAAGCATCAGCGGCATCAGACTACTCATCATTCCTCCATTATTCTTTCCATCTGAGCCCTTCATCATCTCTGAAAGCATCATGTACTTCATAATCTTTCCAGGTCCTTTACCCTTCTTCAGATTGTTACCGAACATTGATACGATCTTTCCGTAGAAGTAAACATTTCCCATGAAGATATGTCTCTCCGGAAGAATCTGCTCTAAGGTTGAATCTTCATAGTTGATTGCTGTGATCCTGTCCTTAGTTGCTTCAATAACACACTTAGGTTTTCCGTTAGATAATATGATATCTCCCGGTCTAACCTTGTTGGTCGGTACTACGAAGAAGAATTCCTCTCCAATGTTAAAAACGAAATTATCACAATTTGTAAGCTGGCCATTACCTACCTCATAGGTCTTGTAACCATTGGAGGTCTTAATGGCTATGCCCCCGTTAATCGACAGCCTGCACATCCCCGGTGCAATCTTTCCAAACATTCCGTTAAACAATCCATTCATCATGCCATCTTCCTCCTTTAATTATTTATTCAAAGATCAAATACCCTCGGCGTTTTTCATATTATCGATGTGATATTATCTCTTCGTGGACATATCTTATTATATATCTGATAATATGTCAAGCACTTTTTATCATTTTTATTATATGTGATATTAATGGATATTTTACGTTGTGCATTTATCCATTTTATTATATAATCATCATATAGATTTATCATTGTATGAGGAGGAATTTATATGATAGTAGAGACTATGATTGCCATAAAAAAAGAATCCGGTGCTACATATCAACAGATTTCAGAGAAGTCGGGCGTTCCTCTTTCAACAGTCCAGAAAGTCCTTGGAGGCATCACACGACCACGAGGCAACACATTAGATGCCCTCAGCAGCGTAATGACTGAATTTATTTCCCCCGGTTCACCAAGAACGTTGGGAGCTCTCAGTTTTCAGGAGCTGCTTGTTAATCATGGACACGAGGATCTTTTGACGAGAATAAGGTCACTGAAAGAAAGCTTGGACATGGACTATGTAATGGAAGCCTCAAGCAATTTTAATACTGCATCTGAAGCATTTCCATCCCAAGAAAGCCTTAAAGCCATTGAATTATTTAAAGCAGATGATAAGAATCCCGGTGAATACACTTCTGCGGACTACGATAAATTCCCTGATAACATTCGAGTTGAACTGATAGATGGGTTCCTGTATGACATGGCTTCGCCATCATACATCCATCAGACCATTCTTTCAGAAATGATGTTTCAACTTAAAAACCAGATAAAAACGAATAAAGGCAAATGCAAAGTTTATTCTGCACCTGCCGATGTTCAACTCTTTGACGACAATAAAACTATTGTACAGCCGGATCTTTTTATACTGTGCAATAAAGATATGAAAGGTGAAGTGAATAGAACACACGGCGCTCCGGACTTTGTTGTTGAGATTATCTCAAAATCAACAAGACTTAAAGATATGACATTAAAACTAAAACTCTATCTGGATGCCGGTGTAAAAGAATACTGGATAGTTGATCCATACAAAAAATATATAATTAAATATGTATTTGAAAACGAAGATCAGGTAAACATTCATACCTTTGAAGATACCATCCCATTAAGTATCTATGATGATCAGATTTCTGTAAATTTTTCAGAGATTGATCAGGAACTGATAGAAACCTTCGGGTCAGAGTATTCAGATAAATAAATTAAAAACCTCTACCTTATTCAAGGTAGAGGTTTTATAATCCTTATAACTTTTCAAATACCATGGTAGCCTGGAGACGATCTCCCCCTTCGAGTCCGGTTACATGAACAAGCGCTGTTGTTATCGTATGAAGACGATATCCCTTCGCTGCCTGCTCATTGATAATCTTCTCAAGTTCCGGAAGATTACTAAGCTCCTGGTTGCTGAGCTTCTCCCTAAGTGCTACCTGTAATACTACGTACTGTGGCATATTACAACCCCCCTTTATTAAATACATTTGTTTTTAGAACCCCATGTGCACATTATACACCCCAATAAACTATCTTTCCACCGCAGATTGTATAATGTACTTTTCCCGGAAGAGTCCATCCTGTGAAAGGACTGTTTACTGCCTTTGAAGCATATTCCTCTTCCTTAACTTCCCACTCTTCATTCTCCCCAAAGATTACTATGTCTGCCGGTTCATCTTCGCTGATACTTCCCGGAATCATCCTATAAAGCTTTGCAGGATTTGTACTCATAAGCTCCATCAGCTTTATCAGAGATATATGTCCCGGCTGAACAAGAGACTTTATTCCAAGACCAAGGGATGTCTCAAGACCTGTTATTCCGCTTGGAGCCTTATCCATAGGTCTGTCCTTCTCTTCCTTTGAGTGAGGAGCGTGATCGGTAACTATCATGTCGATTGTTCCATCAACAATTCCCTCTATGATAGCCTGTCTATCCTCCTCTGTTCTGAGAGGTGGATTCATTCTTGCATATGTACCATACTTAAGAACTGCATCTTCAGTAAGAGTAAAATGATGCGGCGTCGCTTCAGCATGAACATCTGCTCCCTTCTGCTTTGCCTGTCTTACATACTCTACGCTTTCCTTTGCGCTTATATGCTGGATGCAGAGTGCAGCACCGGTCTGAGCTGCAAGTTCGCAGTCACGCTTAACCATAGAGTACTCTGCTTCAGATGAAGCTCCTCCATATCCCAGCTGCTCTGAAACCTTTCCCATATTCACTCCCGGCTGCTTTATAAACTGAGGATCCTCCTCATGGAGACTTACAGGAAGGTCAAGTTCCTTAGCTTTCAGAAGAGCTGCTCGGAGAACCTCTTCCTTCATGATCGGAAGACCATCATCTGTAAAACCGGCTGCTCCTGCCTCTGCAAGAGCCTCCATATCTACAAGCTCATCTCCTGCCATTCCCTTTGTTACGGTTGCAGTCTGGATAACATGAATCCCTGTCTCTTCACCCTTCTTCTGGATATATTCCAGAGTCTCAAGATTATCTACAACCGGCTTTGTGTTAGCCATACATATAACTGTTGTAAATCCACCTCTGGCTGCAGCTGCAGCACCGGTTTCAATATCCTCTTTATATTCAAATCCCGGATCACGGAAATGTACATGTGAATCCACAAGACCTGGAGCCACTACAAGACCTGTGGCATCTATCACTGCCACATCCTTATTCTCCAGCCAGGTGCCCTCTCCTGTCTCAATATCCTTCTCCACCTGGATTATCTTACCCTCATCAATAAGAACATCCTTAACCTCATCAGTCCCAGTAATAGGACATACCACTCTTCCGTTTTTTATCAGTATCATTTATTTCTCCTTGTCATTTAATTACGTAAAAAAGAAGGTCACAGACGCACGCGCCTGTGACCATTCTACATCATTTGAATATACCATGCAATGTATGTGGTGTTTTCCCCGGTGTCACGTCTACGCAAGCTCTACTGATGTCAATTCTATGCAAGTCTTCCCATGCTGTCTGTCTAATCTAGTTTTCCACCACTTCAAGTTCAATTCCTAAGTCGTCGTCTGCATTTATATTCAATTGATGATTAGCTGATTCATCGGAGTCATCCTCTTCACGGATGCTCTCGAGTCTGCTCAGGGCAGACATTTTCGGACCGGCAGCTTCTTCAACCGGTTCTTCTACAGCAGGCTCCACTTCCTCGGCCGGTTCCTCAGTCTGAACTTCCTGCTCCTCTTCTTCGGCCGGCTCTTCCGGCTCATACTCTTCTTCCTGGAAAGATTCCGGTGCTGATTCATTATCCTCACCTGAATCCTCAGGAACTTCTTCTTCGGCCGGCTCTTCCGGCTCCTCGTCATCATCATAGTTTTCCTTTTCCGGGTGCTTCAAGCGGTTCTTTACGCCCTCTGCAAACTCTCCAAGGAAATCCATAACTCTCTCTTTGTTTCTGCTGTTAAATACTACTCCTCGCTTTGTGTAGAGCCATATTATTGTGCCGATCACTGTAGCCGCCGGCAACAGCAGAAGGATGCAGCAGAATATAAAGAGTCTGCTTGCACGCTCGACTTCAAACCTTGCAATATTCTCCCAATAAGGATAGCTTATTGAATCGGTTCTCATAGTCATGTATTTCTTACTCTTCACATATTTGTAAAGTGAAGGGATAGAAAATCTATTTGTATTCTCCAGTACTTCTGTATCTCCAAAGAAAAGAGTAGAACGAAGCTGCTCCTTCTCTGAATCTGTCATCTCTGTAACATCACATGCCTCTGCCAGAGCATTGTAAGCATAGTTCGGGATCGGATTCGGCATAACTGCTTCATAACAGGTAATCGGAGCATTCTCTATACCCATCTTCGCAAATGCAGCGTATGGTACATACACTCCATCGAAATTACCATATGCCATTTCCTCAGTCTTATTCTCAGCCGCTGCAACAACTCCCATTACAGTGAAGATTCTTCCGCCCATCCATACCTTCATTCCGGCAACGTCATTGCCACCAAAGATATTCCAGGCTACATTTTCATCGATCACTATCTGATATGGATCCTCACCGTCTGACTCTGCCACCATCGTCTTAACCGGATTCAGATATCCTCCGCTCTTAAGCGGAATCGGATGAACCAAGAAGAAATCATCGCTTACACCATAAACATTCGCTGTTAAGCTTCTGTCGTTACGTGATATCTCAAACTGACCTTTTGTGCTGTATGCATCTATCCATGATCTGTGAGTTTTTCCTTCATTCTCATCTATATAGGCATCATCGTAAAGCGTCTTCATGATCTTGTTACGGATACCACTTATGTCCTCAACAGTCTCATTCTTTTTTTCTGAGAAAAATGCACTTACCTCGGCACATTCAACATCTTCAGTCCCCCAGCGTGCTCCCGCCTGCTGCGAATACATACGCTTTTGTCTCTCGGACTGAAAGAAACTTATCAGAAGTACCGACACTACCAGAAGAACATCCAGTATAACAAGTATTAAGATTTTTGATTTAGATACATTCTTCAATTTATACTCTCCGGTGTGTCTTAGTTACTGTTTATCTGATAATCTTACCTGCTGGCCGTTATCAACTGATTTTGATGCGTTAGTTACTACATTATCGTATTCTGTAACATCACCCTGAATGGCTGATTTTGTTGTATCTGATGCTGCAACAGTTACTTCAACCTTCTTGATGACATATCTGTTTCCAAGCGGTGTCTGCTTAACCTTTACAACAAGTACATAATGTCCGCCATTATCTTCCTTAACCGCATTATTAGGAACAACGCAGTCATATCTCTGGCTCTTCTCTCCAACTGCAAACTGAAGAGTCTGACCGATACTTATATCTTCACCCTTAACCTCAAACTTAACCTGCATGTTCTTGTTTGGATCTTCCGGATCAGCCTTGATACTCTTAACTTCAGCGTAGGTATCATCTCCCCAGACGTTCTCGATAGTAGCTTCATCACCAACTTTGATAAGTCTTGCATCACTCTTCGGAACAGTACATGATACTTCATAGCCGCTTGATTCAAGCTGAAGAGATGCGATAGGTGCCTCGCTTGTTACCTTATCGCCTTCCTTAAGACTAATGTTAGTGATTATTCCATCTTCAGGAGCAACTATGCATGCTGTATCATCAGCCTCCTTAAGCTTCTCAATCTCTTTACGCTGCTTCTCTAAATCTTCCTGAGCCTTCTCATTATCGATAGCATCCTTCTGTGCCTGAATGTTATCTTCCTTCTTTGATGTAGCATAATCTCTGTTAGCCTTATCAAGTGACTGTCTTGCTTCCTTAAGAGAGTCCTCTGCCTGCTTTACGGATGTCTTTGCTTCAAGTTCAGTAATCTTTGCATCTGTATCTGTAATCTCTGCATTTATCGCATCTGTCTCAGCCTTTGCCTCAGCAAGGGCATCAGCTTTTTCCTGAACATCCTTTATAACCAGTTCAAGTTCACTCTTCTGTCCGTTAAGGCCCTGTATAGCTGTCTCATCTACTGAGATCTGCTCCTGCACATTTGGATCATCTGCATTTTCACTATTCTTAAGTGAATCTATCTCTGTCTGTAATTCTGTAATCTGACCATCAAGTTCATTTATTCTTGTAACTGTATTTTGATAATCAACTAATTCTGCATACTGATTAAACTGTTCTTCTAATCTATATACCTCTGCAATCTTTGTATCATAAGATGCTTTCAGGTTCTCATAGGATCTCTTTGCAGCATTCAGATCTGCCTCATCCTGTCTGGCCTGTGCCAGTGCATCCTGTGCATCCTGAACCTTATCCTTATCGTTCTCGATTCCGATCAGTGTATCTGTATAATCCTTATCTGTTTTGAGCGCATCCTTTGCCTGAGTACGCTCCATTTCCTTCAGTGCATCCTGTGCCTTGATAAGTTCTGAATTCTCCTCCTCATCAAAGGTTACGAGCACATCACCCTTCTTTACGTGGTCACCGCTCTCAACCAGAACTTCCTTAACTACTCTTTCACCACTTACTGAAATCTCTTTATCCTTGGCAGCCTGAACATCACCCTGGCAGCGTATCTTCTGTTGAACACTTGCACCGGAAACCGTTGTGGTTGATACCTCAGGCAGAGAGTAATTCATGATAGTATTTGAGAAAAATGTAAGCAACAGAAGAATTACTGTAAAAATTACTGCAAATCTCTTTACGGCTTTTTTTCTCGGGCTTGTGCCATTCTTTTCTTTTTCTTCCATTTCTATTCTCCTCGTCTATCCCTTTACTGAACCTGAATAAGCTATTCCGTCGACCAGATACTCTTCGCCATAAAGGAATATAAGTATCGGTGGAACCATATATATTGTCGCTATCGCAAAGGCAAGACCGATCTCACCCTTATTGATCTGCGACAGGAATACGGACAGCGGATGAAATGCACTGTCACTCATCATGATAAGTGGCTGTTCAACCATATTCCAATAATCTATAAATACAAGAATCGCAACTGATGCTATAGGTCCCTTACACATCGGGATTGCGATCTTTCTAAATATCTGCCATTCGTTAGCGCCATCCAGCTTTGCTGCTTCAATGACTGATTCCGGAATTCTACGCATAAACTTTGTAAGAAGATACACACTGAAAGGTGCGAAAATTCCCGGAAGTATTATGGACCATCTGGTATCCAGAAGATTCAGCTTACTTGCAACCAGATAGTTAGGAACCAGCGTAACCTGATACGGCATGAGCATGAGGACCAGGTATAGGAAGAATATCATTTCCCGGAGCCTTCCTCTGAATCGTGCAAAACAGTACGATGCTCCCAGAGCTATAATGATCTGGAATATCATGATCGGAAGCGTAAGCAGAACCGAATTCCAGAATTTCATCAGATAGTCCGGACTCTTAAGAAGTACTGTCTCATACTGAGTTCCAACAACCTTATCAGGAATCAGCTTCAGGTTAACTGTTTTCGATCTATAAGTTGTTGTCTTCTTGCCTCCGTCATCAGATGAAGTATAGTCATTAAATATAGCACCGTAGTTACTGCTTATCTCCTGCTCTGACATGAACGAATTCGCAAACGTCAGAATGGTCGGAAGCAGAAATGATACGGCAAAGATCATCGCTATGAGGAACAGGATGGTAGTTTTTATGAAATTTTTTGGTCTTTTCTTTTTCATATTAACCCTCGACATCTTTTCCTATTTTATCCTCAAAGATAAATAATATTCCGATAACTACTGTCATTACGATTGCCATGATTATCGCAGCCGAAGAAAGCTTCTGATAATCCAGTGACCGGAATGTGTTATTCATAAAATGCTGCAGCATGTACAGCGAATCGAAAGGATAGTCTCCTGTGAGAAGATAAACCTCTCGGAATACTTTAAATGAATTTATCAGCGACATGATTCCTACGAAGAAAATAGTAGGAGTTATGAATCTGAGTTTGATATAGAAGAACTGTTTCCATGCGGATGCACCATCGAGAAGTGAAACCTCTATGACATCCTTTGGAATCGCTGCCAGGGCTGACATGAAAAGGATCATGTTATATCCCAGGTTCTTCCATAAGAAAAGAATTACGACGACTACCTGTCCGTAATCAGACTTAAGCCAGTCGATCGGATTACCTCCGAATACTGTGATGGCGTTATTAACTACACCATGATAATCAAAGAGTACCTGCCATATAAGTACGACAGATGCAACCGGTACCATAAGCGGACTGAGGAAGAAAGTTCTGAACTGACTCTTCATCGGTATATTTCCCTCAAGTATCATAGCCATGATGAGGGAAAGTACTATGGCAAGCGGTACGGCAAGAAGTGAGAAGGTTGCTGTATTCTTTGCAGCAAGCTTAAAAGCATCATTAGAGAGTACCTTCTTAAAGTTCTCCATTCCTACCATTTCCTGATTTATCAGGTTGTCTATATGCGCATAATAAATGACAACAAAAAAAGGAAGCACGAAGAATATCATAACACCTATAAAGCTTGGGGATAAGAAGGCGGCGGCTGCCACCTTCTCTTTAAGTGATTCCTTTGGCTTACGATATTTGATTTCAACTTCTCCTTCAGCAGGTTTATCTGTCTGAGCTTCCTTTTTAAATAATTTCATCTTTTTACGTCCTTAAGAAGTTAAATTTTTTATTTGCTTTCCTTAACGTAGGTTGTTGCCCTGTTCTGTATAATCTCACAGGTCTCATCTACAGTTTTATCGCCCGCAAAGTAGGCTTTTGCTTCCTCCGATATGATCTCATTAAGACTCTCATCATAATCCCAGGTTTTACTTATCCTGTTGATGATGTCTCTATATTCCTGTACCTCTTCGTCAGTAAGTGGTTTCATTGTAACGACCAGATCATCCCAGCCCCATTCTCCATTCACTGGATAGATAGTATTACCAAATTCATCAGTATACTCTTCTGTGGTCTGCTTTGCTTTAAAATACATTTCCAAAACATCGCTTCTGGTAGGACAGCCCATCATGTCATTAGAATAATGCCTGCCCTGATATTCCTTTGTCATTACAGTTCTTATGAAACTCCATGCAGCTTCCTTATCACTGCACTTTGTTGACATAGCCAGACCGCCATCGATATCTACATAGACACCCTGTCTGTCATCATTAGGATAACCTATTACGGCAAGATCCTTATTGTAGAATTCCTTATACATCTGCATCTCATCAGGAGTCACATAACCGATCATAAACAGCTGCTTTCCTGAACGGATATCCGATGTCATCGTCATTTCTTCATAATTTACTTCCTGATCATCACCTCTGTTACATAATTCAAGAAGGCTTTTGAATGCAGGAGTATTAAAATAGCATTCTCCCTTTTCCCAATCTACAAAGTCTGCTCCGCAGCAATAGAGGAAAGTTTCAAGCATATCCTCTTTCTTTGTAGTTTCAAAGAGTCTCGAATTAGGCTTTGAATCAACGTATTCCTTCATCTCTTCAAAGGTCCATCCGTCTTTTCCTTCAACATCGGAACCCTTGGCAAGGAGTGCATTTATATTAAAGGATGAAGCCACATAATATAACTTTCCATCCTTCTTTATCGCATTAAGTACTGAAGGAACAATATCATCAGTAGATATATCCGGATCCTTGTCGATATAAGGTGTAAGGTCTTCAAGCATTCCCTTAGAGATTACCTGATCCATTGACATATTGCCTATGCCATCGGTAATGTAAAACATATCAGGAATCTTTCCGGCAGCAATATCGGCACTCATCTTCTCGCCCGGATTTTCTTCATCACTGTAATCAATGATGTTTATTCTTATATCACTATGAGCTTTATTAAAGTTTATTACGTCCTGTCTGAGATCTGAATTTGTCCAGTAGCACATTATTGTAAGCTCTTTTTTATCCACGACCTCTGAAGGATCTACCTTAACGTACTTTTCAATAATCGGAACCTCTTCATCCCAGTTATATCCAACAGACATAATAGTCTTTTCATCAATCAGAATGCAGCTGTACATATAACTGGTATTTATATCAGAAGCTGCAAAATCACATATTCTTGTTTCTTTATTTTCATCTAAGTTATAACCAAAAAATGCAGCCTCAGATTTATAGAAGAAGTCATAATCGCCTTCTCCTGTATATAACCAGTCAGGACTTGAAAGGTATCCTGTCTTCATAGGATATTCCTTGGTGAATCCACCTTCTGTTTCATTTACTATCTTGGCGACCATCTTTCCTTCTTCGTCGCTTGTAAGAATCAGAACATCACCATCTTTTGTAAGACAGCATCCCATGATCCAGTTATCACTTTGGGTACTTGATATTTCCTTGCCTGAAGTATCAAAAATCTTTACTACCCTATCATAAACAGCAATCAGATTTCCGGATTTACTCAGCCTGACTGTACTGAGATATGAGTCATCATCTGAATTCTTATATAGATAGGATGCATCCTTCTGAGAGAGTTCTTTACCATTCTCGTCCAGCTCTATAAGTGTTGCCTTTTCGGTTTCATATCCCCCAGAAGAATACTCCGCTTTTGTTACATAGAACTTTCCGTCACCGGTAAATATATGCTCTAAATAACTTTCTTCTGTATTAACTTCATATATCTTCTGTGCAGTACCACCTTCCAGGGGGGCAATATATAATCTTTGATATGAATTTCCATCTTCTTCCATATCATCGGCATCTGCAGCAGAAGCTGTCTTATCGGCATCAGTACCAGAGGCAGTGTTTTCTACCCACTGATATGTATTAAGAATTATCTTATCATTTAATCGAATGGCCCCCTCGATATCACCTTCAACTCCATCATAGTTTATGACGTCATCAGATATCCTGAAGGTTACCTCTTTAGGGTCGATCTGTTCTGTTACAGATTCGTCGCCGGCTTTAGACGATCCCTTATCTCCATCTTTGCCGCAGGCACCAACGCTCATCGTCATTGCAGCAGCAAGTATCATTGCAATAATTCTTTTTTTCATTCCCTTAAGATATCCTCCTGATAATTTAAACGTATTATTCTGTATGTAATTACGTTTTTCTCCGCACAGCCGAGCATTATTATAATCATATTTTTATATATTATCGATAGAGAATATCTTAAGGTTTAATTAATCTTATTTACTCTCGTTCAGATATGTTGTTGCTCTGTTCTGAATAGTCTTTGCTGTCTCGTCAGCGCTCTTGTCACCGGCAAAGAAAGGCTTGGTCTCTTCATCAATAATTTCAAACAGACTCTGGTCTGTCTCCCATACTCTTGATACTTCATCAGTAAGATCACGGAACTGCTGAATCTCTTCCTCTGTAAGCGGCTTAAGATCTACAGAGATGCTTCCTATTCCAACACCTCCTTCGACCGGCTTGATCTCATTTCCGAACTCATCTGTATAGCTCTCTGTTGCCATACATGCCTTAAGATATGCCTCATAGACGTCCTTTCTTGTAGGCATTCCTCCACCCATGTTATCTGCATATGACTTACCCATACGCTCTCTTGAAACATTATACTTTATAAACTCCCAGGCAACGTCCTTGTCTGAACAAGCCTGTGACATACCGATTGAACCTTCGAACTGTGCATATGTTCCCTTCTTTTCCGGATCAGGGAATCCTATACATACTGCATTTCCATCAAAAATCTTATCATAAATTGCCCAAAAATCAGGAGTTATAGAACCAACTAAGAATAACTGCTTTCCATTTCTGATATCCTCTGTCCAGTTCATTTCCATATCAAATTCTGTTTCCTCATCTACTCCTCTGTTAGCAAGTTCAAGAATGCTCTTAAAGGTATCACAATCAAAGTTGCACTCGCCTTTACCAAAATCTACAAACTGAGGAAGGCATGTATATACAAGATACATAAGGATACTGCTCTTATTATTGTCTTCGAAAAGACGTACATCCTCCGGCTTTGAATCGATGAACTGCTTCATCTCATCAAATGTCCAACCAGTCCTGTCTCCGACATCATCCTTCTTTGCAATCAGTGTCTGAATAGCAAATGATGCAGGAAGATAGTAAAGCTTTCCATCAACCTTAGCTGCATTCAGAACGCTCTCAATAAAATCATCTTCTGAGATTTCTGAATCCTTCTCAAGGTATGGTGTCAGATCCTCAAGTACTCCCTTCTGAACCGCCTGTGTAAGAGACATATTTCCGATTCCGTATGAAGTATCATAAAGATCAGGAATATTACCTGCAGCAATATCAGCACTCATCTTTCCCATTGGATCTTCTTCATTCATGTACTCAATAATATCTATTCTGATATCTGTATGAGTTTTATTGAAATCCATAACAGCCTGCTTAAGATTATTATCTGCATAAAGTGCTGCAAGAGTAAGAACCTTCTTCTCTGTTACATTTGCAGGATCAACTTTTCTATAAGCAAATGCCTGAGGTTCACCTGTCATATTGTCATAAGTCATAATAGCAAAGTGATCCTGATCAGGTACAATAATCTTATAAATATATGAAGGCTCTACAAAAGAAGCATTAAAGTCACAAAGCTTTACATCTTCCTGACTGTCCTTCTTAAATCCATAGAGTCCGCCATCTCCTACATAGAAGAAATCATAGTCACCTGAACCAACTTCGCCTATTGTATTAGATGTTAATGAACCTGATAATGAGTAACCGTCTTGTAAACTGCCGGATGCAATATCAACTTTCTTTGCATCAACCTTTGCTGTTTCCTGTCCATAATTAAATACGAGGATATCATCACTCTGTGTGATAACGCCACCCATTATATAATCCTGAGTTTCAATGGTTTTCTTTTCTTTTCCTTCTTTATCAATAACAACTATCTTCTGATTACAGAAAGCTAAAAGATCTCCATCTTTTGTGATTTTGATATCTGACACATAATCGTTTTCAGATGCCTTATCGAGTGCTGCCATATCAACGGTTGATACTTCTTTACCTTCTGTATCAATTGTCTTTAATACTGACTTATCCTCTTCATCTGACAACTGTATAGCGATGTTTCCGTTAGATTCAGTCATATTTCTAACGTATTTACCAGGCTCTGTTTCATATATAACCTTGTCACTTCCATCAGCAGCGCGATAATGAACCTTGGATGTTCCCATTACAGCATCTTCCATATCTGCATCCATAGCACTTGCATCATCAACTTCTGCTGCGTCAGCATCATCTGCAGGCTTCTCGTCTGCTGCTGCGTCATCTGCTGTCTTATCATCTGCAGCTGCATCGTCTGCTGTCTTCTCATCTGCGGCTGCATCGTCTGCAGGCTTCTCATCTGCGGCTGCATCGTCTGCAGGCTTCTCGTCTGCGGCTGCATCGTCTGCAGGCTTCTCGTCTGCTGCTGCGCCGTCAACATCTTCGTCGCCTATTACGACTTCTCCTCCATCGAAGGCTTCTCCTTCCATGTCATCCGGAAAATCAGGATATTCATTTGATGCATAAGCAAGACCATCACCTACCTTGGTGATTCCCCCTAATGATGCACCTTCACTTAAATCAATAGAAAAATCAGGATCACTTTCAAAAGTACAGTTCTTAACATCAACAGCAGCTTCTGTTGACTTGCCTGAACCTGTCTTTCCCGATCCTGATTCTGCGTCTTTGCTCTTACCACAGCCGGCTGTACCTATCATCATAGACATAGCAAGGGCACTGGCAATAAGCCTTTTCTTAAAAATAACGTTTTCCCTCTTCTTCATTCTCTTAACCATCCTTCGCAAAAATTCTTTGTAGGGTTTTTGTTTACGATGGTTATTTTAGCACTCAAACTATATATTATTTATATAGCAATACTTAATATTATATTAAGAAGAACAGAAGAATAGGTGATTTTAATAATATTTGATTTATTCAACTCCCGAAAGCGCCTTAAGCGGCTTTATTCCCGCCACCCATCTGGCAGGAACAGCGCCTGCAAGCACTGATATAATTATGGCTCCGACTATAGCAGTTACAGCCAGCCATAACGGCATATTAAAAAGTTCTGTTCCTTCAGCAAATCCCAGCAGAGCTGTAAATCTTTTGTTCAGGATAATATCTGCTCCATAGGACAAGACAACTCCCAGCACCCCACCGGTCCCTCCCAGCATTGCTGATTCAAACAGGAACATTGCGACCACATCATCCTTATCTGCGCCAAGCATTTTGAGGAGACCTATCTCTGTTATCCTGTCATAAACTGCTGTTGTCATAGTATTGATGATTCCGATTACTGCAACGATTGCTGCGACTGATCCAATAACTATAAGCACAAGCTGGATGATGGCCGTCATACGGTTTATCTGATTCAGTGTTTTGAGACTATTCTCAGCCTGGAATCCCCTGTCACTTATTATGCCTGATATTCTCTCGACCTGATTTACATTTTCTGCCACAACTATAATCTCAGAATAGGCCCATACATTATAAGCATTGCCATTTTTATCCACCGGCTGTCCCAGCACACGGCCTTCTAAAGTATTTCTTCTGGCAAAAAGCTTCAGGGTATCGATATCCGTATAAATGTTATAGTCATACGGGTTATCCGTTTCTCCTGTTACTGAAAGCTTTACCCTTAGGTATGAACTGTTTTCATAGCATGTATAGTCCAGTTTCTTTCCCGTAAATCCTTTGCTTCCTTCAAGAGTATCTGTATAAGCAAGCCCCTTATCGTCATTATAGAAAAGGTCCTTTGCTCCGCTTCCGACTATAAGTTCGGGACGTCTGCTCTTGGATGAAGGATAGTCACCGGATGATAGCTGTAGACTCTCCAGGTATTCTCTTGGATATCCGGAAATCTCAAAGAAAGTTTCGTAACCTGCGATACTCTCTTTACCCATAAGAGACATCACCGGATATACCGCTTTGACTCCTTGGATCTTTGATAAGTCTTTACACAGCTCATCTGTAAGGAGTCTGTCCTTTCGTTCCGTGGTCGGCGTATAAACCCTTATCTCTCTGGTGCTGCCCATCAGCTCAACCTGATCAAGCATAGCTTTCTTCGCGCCGATCCCTGCTGTCACCATGATGACCATGGACATGGTTCCGATGGTAATGCCGAGAATCGTGAGCCAGGTTCTGAACCGCTTCTTTCTTAAGTTGGATAAACTAAGTTTTATAACGTAGCTCATATTGTATCTCCTTTTCACTTTCGCAGGCTGCCTTGTACCACACCTTTAGTCAAATTCTTTCTCCAGCTTTCTGAGGCGCATTCTGCGGCGGATAATGAGAATTACGATGATAAGAACCACCGCTCCGATCACCATTGCAAGTTTCATATTATCCGTGATAAATGGTTTTGAGGTATCTTCCTTTACCTCAATAAGATCTGCGTAAACCTGCGCGCTGACATCAATCTGTCCAAGAGGAATCTTCTTGCTGAACTGCTCTCCATCAAGATTTTCATAGGTTACTATCAGATCATTAGTTGAACCCGAATCTCTCAGCGCTTTCGTCTTTACGACAATGTCGATATTCCCATTCTTGCCCGGCTCTATATTGCCTACGTAACTTGTTCCTGTATCTATATGGTCACCCTCGGCAGTTGCCATTACCTTATAGATTTTTCCTGCTCCGGTATTATTCACTGTTGCAAGTATCTCGATATTATCGCCGAGATGTATATTCTCTTCAGCAATATATACATCTGAAACTACCATGTCCGTAGCAAGCTTTACCGGAACGTAGATTACATCCTGGACATCATAACTTCCGTTCCAGTCTTCATACTCAGTCTTAACCGTAAGCTTATAGGACTTCTCCTCAAGGTTCTTCAGAGCTTCAAGATCAAAGGACATCTCTACACTCTCTCCACCCCGTATCTTTTCCACATAACCTGTACCTGCACTATTTACCGGAAGGAACTCCCCGGCTTCGGACATCAGAGTGCATTTCAGATTACGTATCTCGTACTTATAGGTATTCTTAAGCGTAAAGCTGAGAGTGAAGCTGTCACCCGCGTAAATGTTTTCTTCACTGAATACATATTCCGTCAGCATGACACGAGGTGTATCTGCATGAACTGTCTTCCCACCCGGGACAGCTGCAATCACTATCAGCATCACACATATCCATACTAAACTTTTTATAATCCATTTATTTATTCGCTTCATACCACCCTCCAGTTAATTCAACTCACTGTCTCGCCACTGCTTTTGCCTGTCTCAGAGAATTCTCCCATCACTCCTGAATCTCGCCGTCCTTAATAGTTATTATCCTGTCAGCTTCGCGAGCTATATCCATGTTGTGAGTTATGATCACAAGCGTCTGTCCCAGATCATGCACAGACTTCATAAGAAGATCCATTACCTCTCGTCCGTTCTTGGAGTCAAGTGCACCCGTAGGCTCATCGGCCAGAATAAGTGTCGGATTGTTAGCAAGCGCACGAGCTATAGCAGTTCTCTGCTGCTGTCCACCCGACAGCTGATTAGGTAAATGGCGTCTTCTGTCAGTAAGTCCAAGAAGCTCCATTATATGATCTATATACTCCTTATCCGGCTTACGATGATCCAGAAGAACCGGCATCTTAATATTCTCTTCTACAGTGAGTACCGGAATCAGATGATAAGCCTGAAAGATAAATCCAACCTTACGGCGTCTGAAGATAGAGAGCTCATCATCACTGAGCTTTGTTATCTCTTTCCCATCAACATAGATTGTTCCGTCAGACGGGCTGTCTACACCGCCCATGATATTTAAAAGTGTAGACTTACCACTTCCGCTGGCACCTACAACTGATACCACGCTTCCCTTATCTATACTGAGATTTACATTATGCAGCGCAAGGACCTTGTTCTCCTTATCACCGTAAATCTTCGTAACATTTTCCATCTTAACTAATTCCATAGTTATTTCCTTTCTACTCTCCGCTTCTCATCAGTTCTTCTGCCACATCCAGCTTCATTCTCTTCATAGGGAAGTA
>JAEEGL016907947.1_pt1 | contig 24781 bp, 33 predicted proteins | sample 9134231 | NCBI WGS metagenome assembly JAEEGL01 (sample SAMN16246548, study PRJNA631951) | gut metagenome | biome: gut microbiome; feature: rumen; material: fiber-attached | host: Bos | place: Iran: Karaj | collected 2018-10
ATCTTCTTCTTTATGTTTTTTAATACGATCATTTAATTGATCACTTATTTCTTTAAGTATAGAAGATTTGAATGATTCATTTATTACTATATTTTGGTTTAAAAAATATTCATCTATATATTCTAAAATTGTTTTCATATTACTATCTATTATATTTAACAATTTCTACTACTGTATTATTATCAAAATCATCACCTACTTTATAATTATCTATATTTATTTCAGCTACATATTTTTTATCAGGTGTTTTATAAACCATAAAATTTTCTTTTTGTGCAGATGATAATTTTTTAGCACACATGAGAGCTTGCATTAAAGTATCAAATTCACGTGAAGCTTCTGCATTTTTATCTAATTTAAGTTTTTCTATAATATAATTTGTAATTTCTTTCATAATTATTAAATAGTATTAGTATTGTAAAAATATCCGGCGCCATGATTTGATTTAATCCATTCGCCGATTTGTTGCATTTCTTCATTTGCCATATCTCTCCAGATTTGATAATTAAGAGTAATACCGCCAGGTAACTTGAATTCAAATGTACCCATAATTGTCGCCATACTTCTAAGACCTAAACAAACACAATATCTAAAGAAATAATAATTCTTATATAAATCTTGTATTTTTAATCTTTGGAATACATCAAGTATTAAACTTGATTTACCAAGAGCACCTTGGATTACCAAATCATTACTGAATTCATTATAATCATATGTAAGAGGAGAATCAAACATATATTTATATGTATCTAATTCATAAAGTGCAGCCATAACATCGGTAAGGTTATATCCTGTTCCAGATCCAAAAACATCTGAAAGATTACCACCGACACCAGATGCAAGTGCTGCATTATTTAATATCATTCTTTCTAATGAGAAATCACCCATTACACCATAATTAAAATAACCGGTTGTTTTATATACACCAACAACAGCAAGAATCTGTGGAGGTAATTTTACTATATTATTAGGACCGCATTTTTGAATTTGCTGATTAGGTAAACAATACCATTTGTGTTGACATGCCTGGTCATCATTTTGCCAAAAATATTGAGCTGCCTGTAGAATAAGCGGTGGAATGGCAGACGCCGGGATAGGTACATTTAATGCACAACTTTGCGTTAATTCCTGTATTATCCTTTGTATAAAATTATAATCTACTTGGTCTTCGATTTGCTGTTTTTTCTTTAAAAAATCTTCCATAGAGATTTTCTCTTGAGTAGCAGTATCTTGTACCATATTAGTATTGCAATCTTGAGCCATTATAAATTATATATTAATTTAATTAAAAATAAAATATGATTTATAATGAAAATATAAATCTTTAAATTCTATAATATATAAAAGAAAAAATATATATATTTGTGTTGAATGGATGATCTTTATAATTCTTCATACAATGTAGGTAAGTATTTAAAGAATATAAATGATACATTTAAGAATGAAGAAAAAAAGTCATTAACTGATATTCTTACTGATTTTCAGTATATGACTAATGATTTTTCAAAATTAAATGATTATATTGAACAAAATAAAGTTACATATTCTAATCCAAGGTTTGATTTGTGTACTTTGGAAGAAAAAAGAAATTTTGTAAATACACAATTACAATTAATTGAAACTCTTGTTACTGATAAAATTTGGGCAGTTGAAGGTAATGTATGGAACTGGTATGATATATTATCATTGATGTATAATAAAGATTATGCTAATGTTCAGAAAACTGAAAGAAAAGTAATATTTTCAACAGCACAATATAAACGTCCGATTGGGGATCAATCTTATAATCTATGGAATGGACTTCAGATTATAGATATTGATATTAAAAATCCTGATATTGCCAACCCATTAAAAGATATTTTATTTAATGAACTTAATAAATATCAATGGTTTCTTGGCGTTTGTTTATCAGCATCCAAAAAGTCATTACATGTTTGGACAAAAATAACTCCAATTTCCAGAGAATTAAATTCCAGAAGAATTGAATTCAGATGTAATTTCCGACAAAAATATTCATATATTTATATTATCTTATTAAAATATATGGATAAATTAGGATATACAAAAGATGATATTCTTTCATATCTTGATAATGCTATGGCAAAGCCGCAGCAAGGTGTATTTATTTCAAGTGATCACCCATATTTAAATACTAATTTTATGGATTTACGATTGGATGTTACATTTGAATCAGCAATTAATACCGGTATTGAATCTATTAATTGGATTACATATCCGGATCTTAGAGAAATATTTGCAAAACTTGAATGGTTTGATAATGATAAGAAAACTGCAGATAATGTAGATATTGAAAATATAGAAAATATTGATTATCGCAGTGAAAAACATGGTTTACCTATCCACTATCTTTATACGCAAAGATGGCAATTAGCAAATACTCTTACACGTATTTATGGACCAGATAAAGCATTATCAATATTACTTGAAATTTGTGCTGATGCAAAAAGAGCTGAATTACAAGGATATGTAAAAACTTCAGCATTGCATAATAAACCTATTTCAAAATGGGCTATTTATGAATTGAATAATAAGCATGGATTTAAATTAAAGTTAAAGCAAAATCTTGATGAAATTGATGAGAATATTCAAAAAGCCGATGAAGAAATAAAAAATTCAAAAGCATCAAAAGACCCAATTAAAGTTTTAAATGAGCATACAAATGTTATTAATTTATATATTACTAAGGATCAATATCTTAGTGATATTAAAGATGATATTTTAAAAAATCTTTCTAAGATTACCTTACTTGAAGCCGGTGCTGGTTATGGTAAAACAGAAATGGTAAAAGCATTTAAAGCAAAAACATTATTGATTTTACCGTTTACTTCTATTATCAAAAGTAAAATTGAACTTGATGAAAATACTGCTGATTGGAAATATTATTATGGTAATAAGAAGCCAACCCTTGAAGAATTGATGGATCCTAATCAATCAATGTCAATGACTATTGATAAATTTAGTCATTTGAATCTTATGGAAATAGATCATGCTAATTTTGAATATATAGTTGTTGATGAGAGCCATTTGTTATTTACAAGCTCATATAGAAGCGTAATGAGCCCTACTATTCAGAGACTTGCAAATTGTAAAGCAAAGGTAATAATGATGACAGGTACACCGACCGCTGAAGTATTATTTTTCCCAAAGATAAATCATATTGTTGTAGCTAAAGAAGAAACCAGAATAAAAGAATTCAACACATATTTTTGCCCATCAGAGTATGAACAGGTATTTGAAATGGTTGATGCTATGGCAAGAGATATTAAAAATGGAGTTAAGATACTTTGGCCGACAAATAAGGGTAATACTCATTTTGAACAAATTATAGCATTATTACAGGATAGACTTAGAAAATATGATTATTATGATCAAGTAAAAGCATTTTATTATAAAAAGTCAAATTATGGAGATGATTCAATGGATAATATCAATAGAAATAAATCTATTGGTGATAATGATATAATTGGTTGTACTACATATCTTTCTGTGGGTATTGATATCTGTGATTCAAAACCCTTCCATATATATTTTGATGAACCTATGATAGCACAGGATATTGAACAGTATGCAAATAGGATTCGTAGAAATGACTTATATATTAAATTATTTTTGCCATTATCAATTGGAGGAAATTTAATTGATTGGTTTAAAACATCAAGAATGGATTTATCTATTCATGAAACTGAACTTATAAAAGTCCGTGATTTAATTAAGACAGCAAATGATATGATAGAAAGAAATCAAGAAGAATCAAAATTTAATCCGATTATTCTTAGTATGCTTTCACAAAATGCTTTCTTAAAATATGATGAAATTGACTGTAAATATTATATTGATGAGACCGCATATAAATTAAATTTCTTTGAGAAACAATATATAGATTATGGTAAACAGATTATGGTTATAAAATCTGGTATGGATTATTATGGTTATACTACTTCTGAAATTACTTTAAAGAATACAATAACTGATGTTAAGAAACTTGAAATAGATGATCTTAAAGCAAAGGTTAAACATAGAAGATGGGATGAAAATACGCAAAATACCAGAAAATTCTTAAGTCATATTACAGACAGTAATATTGATATTTATAAGGAAGTTTTGAAAGGTAATTATAGTATTTTTAAAGACCCTGATGAAAAGTATAAAGAAATACGAGGTGAGAATAATTTGTATGTTGAATCTATTGAAATAATGGAAAAGAATACGCCTATTGTATTATCACTTTACAGATTTTATTCAATAGAAACAATTAAAGATATATATGAATTTTGTATAGATAAAAAATCAAACAGATTAAATCATTCTAAACTTGACAGAATTAGAAGACTTGTAAATATTGAATATAACAAAAGATTAAAGAAACTTGATTTTCCTATTCTGAAATATGTAAATGATGCTCAGAAATTTGCAACGGAACATCCTTCTGTTACAAAGAACGAAATAAATATGTTCAATGCAAAATATACAACAAGTTATGCAAATAGTATTGAAGGATTGGTAGTACAAGATAATGATTATCTTGAAGATATATTTGCAATTGTTCAGGATTTATGGAAATGTATCATTATTGAAGGTAAACCGAATAAACAAGGAAATATATCTATTACTCCATTTGTACTTACATGGACAAGAAAGGATTTATTAAATGATGTATATGGTGATGAAAATACAAGAGAATTTTTAATTCAATGTCTTGAAGATGAGATGGATAAGAAGATTGAAGAAGAACATCTTATTTTAGAAGATTTACCTGATTTTGAAATAAAGGGTAAGAAGACAATAGAAGATGTTAAACCAGAATTAAAAGACGTTATTCATGAGAATTTTGAGTATAATAAATATGCTGTTGATGATGGTTCAAATGAAAGATTTATGAGGAAACAAGTAAATACTTATAATAAAGAAATACTTGATAAGATTGAACTTGAAAATCAAAATAAGCAAAAAGATAATGAAAATAATTCTGATACTATAAAAGATACTTTATTTGATGATAAAGCTTTTATGGATGATAAATCAGATTTACCTATTTAATATATTTTTTCTTTTTAACAAAAATGTTTGGTATTTTATTAAAAAATATCAAACATTTTTTTATTTTTATGTGATTATATATAGAGTTAAGATTATGAATACATTGGACATTGTAAGTGATATCAATGGCCGTATCACTGAATTAGATAATAAAATAACTAGAACATCAAAGGCCGCTACAATTGCATTTTCTTATTTAAATTCTAAATTAGATAATTTACCAGATTATCAAAAAGATTTATCAGATTTAGATATTAAAATTTCTTATTTAAGTGTTCTTACAGATAAGAATGCAAGTAATATTATATCAACAGAAAATAAAATAAATGATATTGACAGAAAATTATTAGTAGCTGATAGTGATGCTAAAGAAACATCATCATATATTACTATTCTTGATAATAAAGTAAATACTATTACAGTATCTTCTCTTCCATCTATACAAGACAGCATATCAACATTTGAAGTAAAAGTATCTGAAATAAGTGATATTAAAGAAAAATTAGATACTTTTGAAAATCAATTAAATGATTTTACAAAACAGATTGATTTATTAAAAGAGAAAATGGATCAGATAGTATTTGTCCCGCAAAATTATATATTAGTTACAAAAGAACCTTCTAAAATTATAAAATTATTAAAAAGAGTTAAGGATTGGTTTTATATAGTATTTCATCAAAAACAAATAAGAGAAGAAAGAAGATTATATGAGGAACAAATGAAAACTGAATTAGAAGCAGAAAGATTAAGAAAAGAAGCTGAAGAGAAGAAACGATTAGAAGAAATACAAAGAAAGAGAGAACAGGAAATTCAAAAGAAAAAAGATTCCCGTAAAAAAATACAAGAATTAATTAAGAAATGATAGCATTACTGATAACAATTTTATTAATCAGTTTGGCAGCTATATGTTTTTGTATTTTTATGGTTTTAAATATAAAAAGTAAAACAGAAATAATTATAAAAAATAATGATGCTATAACTGAATTATATAAAGAAATAGCTGATATTAGAAAAGATATAACTGATTTAAAAAATAATCCAGCAGAATTCACCAGGAGATTTACACTTATAGATTTTCGATTAAAGAAAATGGAAGATGCAATAGCATCATTTAATAATGGATTTAGGTATCAAGAATCATGGATGAGATAATTAATTGCGATATTTCGCTAATTTTAAAGATTTAAAATGCGATATTTTACTAATATTCATGACCATCCTGGAAAAACTTATTAATTTCATTAACGGTTTTTTCCACATTAATAACTTTATATATATCATCGACGGACCAGTATTTTAATTCGAAATCTTCGGGTAATATGCTGGTCCATCCTTTTTTAAATGAATTCTTAAATAGATTTTTTTCTAATTCTTTTACTTCATCAGGATATTTAAAGTTGTCAGAATGAATAGCATCCCATAATGTTTCGACGCTTATAAAATGATCTGGATCTCCATCTTTAAAACAATAAGAAGCAATTTCAAATGGGTCAATAGTTATATATTCTGTTTTATATTTTGAAAAATCATTTTTATATACATATCTATATAATGCAGTCGGCCTGAAATCAAATTGTCCAAATTCATCATCTTGAAGATTTTTATTACGTTCATCTGTATGGTTTAGTACCATATTAGTAAACATAATTTTTGCACCTACTTTATATTTTGATTCATTATTTCTATAATCAGGGCACCAGTATCTAAAAGCTGTATATAACTTATCCCACATAATCATAAAATCACATTGTACGTACTTTATTTGGCCCGTATCGCGATATGGATATTTAATTGATACAATATATATAGATTCCATTTTAACGCATTCTAGATAGCCAAAAACGTCATTTATGATACTTCCTAATGCTTCTACATCTTTACATTTTATAGCAATATCAATATCTCCATTATAATCATCATCTTTCTTTTTACCTACTGAGCCAATAAATAAATATTCTATATCTGGATATTTTTCTAAAATTTTATCCATTATTTCTTGTTGTACAATTACAGCAAGTTTACTCTTTATAGGTTCTGTATTTATAAAGATATGATTACTCATAGAATTATTTTATTTTTATACATAATAATATAGATATAATATATGAAATCATTAAAGGAATATTTAATTAGTGAAAAACTTAAATTAAATAGTAATACAAAAAATGAAGATTTTATAAGAGTACCTATTCCTGCAGAAGGTGAAAAATCTGATTACGCTGAAGAAAATGGAATATGGAAAACTATAGAAGTTCCTTTTAAAAAATATGTAATTTTTAAAGATAACTATAGATTTGAACATTTACATTTTGCAATATTAAGTGATTTCTTATGTCAGTTAACGCAATTTCAATCAGATTATGAAGATTATACACCAGAAAAATATATTTTATATGCAGATGATGATATGTATAAAGTATTTGAATGGTATGCTAATGAAGTTGGTGTAAAAGCTTCGGATAATTTTAATAGTGATGTTATAGAAAAGAAAATATCTAAACTAAGTGCTGATAATCCTGGTTGGTTTGAAGAAATGTTTGATAAAAATTATAGTGATAACGATTTTGAGTGGGCGGGACATGAGCCAACTGAAAATGATTTAGAAAAATGGCCTGAATATTATAGAAAATATTATGGTTAATAAAATATATAAAGGAAATGCCGGTTGTTTCTCAACAGCCGGCATTTTTGTAAAACAAAACAAACATTATGAAATGCGATTTAAAGAACCCAATCGCGGAGGTTATATGTTAATAAAAGTGTAGATCTATTTAATCTACACTTTCAAATGTATTCTCAACACCTTCATATGCTGCAATGTAGGTAAGGAAGTGTTCACTCCAACCACTGATTTCAGCAGTCCAGATACCCTTATAATTAATACCCTTAGTGTGTGCAGACACATCACAGATATAATTATATTTACCAAATGGCTTAGGTGTTCTGTTATTAATATCACAATCCTGTGAATCAGAGAAAACGATTACTCTATCAAAGCCCTTTCCAAACCAAGGCTGCTTCTCACACCACTCAAGGCACTGACGAGTGAAAATTCCACCGCCGCCAAGTTCATGATAAAGATCATCAATTTGTCTCATAAGACCAAATCCTTTCTCAGGATATGCAATCTGCTTACTTGCATGAACTCTGCTCCAGTCATTACCAGCTGTTGCTACAATTTCACATCTCTCACACTGGTTAGCTGCAAGCATAGCCATTGCTTCTGCAACCTTCATTCTGTCAAATTCACTCTTTGCAGAAATAGAAGCATGCATACTACCTGAAATATCAACGATAAACAAAGTACGTCCAGGAAGCTTAGGAAGATTCTTGTAAGAATTTACCATAGCATCAGAAATCTGAGTGCTAAATTCAGGTGCATACTTAGCAGCCTTAAGGAAGTCAAGAGGAAGAAGCATAGTTCCATTAAGGTTCTTAAGACCTTCCTCGATAACATATCTATCAACAGAAGCAGACTTCATGTTGTTCATATTCATAAGCATAGCCTTTCCACCAAGCTTATTCTCAGTAATAAGTCTTTCCCAAGTTGCCTTCTTATCCTTACCTGCAGAAAGTGCTACTTCCCAGGTATCAGGAGTTGCAAGGGTACGATCAGCAATCTTCTTAAAAAGATTTTCCTCATATTCATTTACTGGCTTAGGGTGACAAAGGAACATAACATCCCTAAGTTTTACTTCTGCATCACGGTCATACTTAGCAAACTTATACTCATTAAAGTTATGGAATGCCTCAGCAAGACCCTTCTTTGCCTTATTACAAAGAGAAGCATTTTTACCATTTTCTTGCCAATAGAGTGCTACGAAGTCAGTAAGCATATCAGCACGGGTAATAATCTCCGGAAGAAGACGATCAACAAATACACGTGTATTAGGATGCTTACACATCTCTACAGCAATAAAAAGAGGTGTATGACGAAGCTTCTGTACAAGTCTAGCTTCTCTTGCAAGATTATAAACATCTCCAGCATCACAAAGCGGGATCAATCTCTTGATCTCATCAGCAACTTTCTTACCGTCCATATATGCAATATCTTCCCAAAGAAGGTTTGCAAGAACAGCACGTCTAAGAAGTGCAATATTACTTTGTACAGCTGCCGCCATACCATGACCACCAGCAAGTCTAATGTTAACATCCATCTTAGGAGCTGGCTTTACAGTAGGATTAATTTTGCTCATAGTTTTATAAAATTTATTTGTTTGTTATTAGAATTCGTTTTACAATTTATATTATAGAAACATTAATTTGGATAATTCAAAATTATGCTACATTTTTTTCATCTTTTTTAAATGCCAATGAATAAGTTTTATCGATAATCTGAATACTATATGGAAGAGTATATCCAAATTCAAAAATTGGCTGATTAGGAAGAAAGATATTAGTTGAAGAATTCATAAATGTATTATGAATATAATCATTAGGTGTATGAATTGCCTGAAGCATTTCATTAGAAATCGTTCTAGCAATATTCATTACTTCTGCAGGATTATTATATACATTAATCCTATCATGAAGACTTTTACCGCAAACATTAGTCTTAGTTACAATAATTTCATCAGCATTAATAATTTTATCAACAAACCACGTATGGAACAATTTACATCTGATTCCATTATATTCATTCCTCTCATTCGGTGTAAGCATTTCAGCATACATCCATCCTCTATAATATCTATTATCTTTAAGCTCATTATTTACCTTAGCACAATAATCAGAAATCTCCTTATATGCCTTATCATATTCATCATACGGATAATCACCGCAACTATGAACAATCAGATCAAAACTACCATAATGGTAAACCTTACCATAATTACCTTTGTACTCAGGAGCCAAATCATGCCGAATACCTTCAATTGCCGCAATAATGTACTTAATCATAATTTTTATTTTTGTTTGTAATATTTTGCTGCTGCCACATATCCAAAGATGCAACTAACAATTATAGTGATGATAAACCAAATTGTAGGAATAGTAATATAATCCATTATATTATTTTTTATCTTTGATATTTTAAATTCCGTTTAGTATTTTTCTTATTCTGATGAATTTTATTTATAATCATCCTTTTTCTTTGAATCTTATTAGGAATATTAGGACGAGTTTTAAGGATCTCTCTCAGTACCTCTTCATCCGCCCAATAATATTCTCTTGGATAATTATCCGGCCAAATTTCACGAACTAAAACATAATCCTTAATATATTCTTCCCACCTTGATTCATAGTCTCCATCATATCTATAATCAGCGTCAAAATATCTAATATGCCAATTACGAATATGAGCGATAAAACTAATAAGTTGTTTGGTAGTCAACTTTTCAAGATCTTCACGTTCATACACGAAGTTCTTAACTCTATTTTTATTACCTAAATCTATCATATCTTTTTCCAACAAAGAGAATCACAATAATACATAGTCCCATTAAGAACAACTACATCTGAAACAGAAAGACTATGACCATGAAAATCATCAGGATGATTAAGATTAAATTCAGTAAAAAGCATATCAAGAATAACTTCATTTCGTTTGCCGATAACTTCTATTTCGCCATCATATACCTTATTGTATTCTTTCATATTGAAATTAGAATACTTTATAAGCATATCCCACGGTTCAAACATCTTATGATTCTTACGGACATTTTCATTATCCTTATCAAGCTGATAAATATGATATTTATATTTCATAGTTATTTAAGAACTGATTTCCAAAAATTATTTTTATAATCTTCAGAAGATTGATAATCAATTGATATAACATTTATATATTTAGCATTTGCAAGCCTCAAATCTCTTCCTTCAAGAGTGGAAATCCAATTTTTAATTCTTTCAATATCTTTTTCATTTACATGAATTCTTCCATATTCATCTTGAACTCCATAGATATTTAAAAGATTAAAACTTGCAAGAATAAGCAAATTATTATTATCAATATGATTAATTGATTCTGGAATATTATAAAGATTATCAGTAATGATAAAATCTTTATCTTCTTTCATAAGAGAAATAAAATTTCCAATAGGAACAGCATGCCGATCAATCCAAATATTATCCATATTTTGTTTTGTTTAATTACATTATAATATAGTATAAAAAATAAAAAATTCAAGAAATATTATTATTTCTTGAATTTAATTGAAGCGATATCCATACGATTATAAGTAATATATTCATTTTGAACATTCCAATGAATATTACCATTCTTAATAACCCAATTTCGTCTAGCAATAACTAAATTAACATTATCACCATTAAAGGTAATTTTAATTAATTTATCATTAGGATTAAGAACTTGTAAATGACATGTTTTAGAAGTAGTGAATAAATAAATATTTTCAGTTTCACCTACTCTTTTCTGCCAATAGGCCCAAAATGTTTTTGTCATACTTGTTAAAATTTATAATTTTACAAATACAATCAAGAACTTTTCTTGAAGGCCGCCACTTATTTTTTAGTGAAATAAGAAACACATTATAATATAGTATATTTTATTTAAAATTCAAATTATGGGCATAATATTTTACTATCAAATAATGGTAAATATGGATTATATACTGTTGGAGATATTGGTACTTGGTCAAATCGTTTATCTAATTTAAGATTAAGAATATCTTTTTGTTTTTTATTAAAATCTTGTATTGGATCACTTTTAAATAAATATGGACTTCCTATTTCATGATATACATTAAATACTTTTATATTTTCCATAATCCAATTATCCATATAAATAGAATCCCTAAACCCTATATTATTTGGACAAAGAAGAACATATAATTCAAAATATTTTTTATCTTTATAATATTCTAATTCTTGATAACTATTTATATTGATAAATATAATTCCTTTTTTAATAGCATCATTATTTATATTTAATAATTTTTCTTTTATATCATCAGAAGTCATTATAATAATTGGATATTGCTTTTTCTTATCAATTTCTTCTTGCTGCTTTTGAATTTTCTTAAATGCTTTAAACATTTCAATACCCAATTTGAATTGTTTAAATTCATTTGATTCTTCCCATTCAGATGCTAATTCATTACAATTATTACAATGTTCTTTAATTTCTTCTTCTAAAATATAATCATTTCCCCATTTACAAATATCACAAGGAGTCCATTTTCTATTAAATTTATTCTTATACATTATTTATCAAAGTTCTTTTTTAATATATCTCCCCATTCATTTGCAGTCTTTTTAGCAACATTTGCAATGAAACCAATATTTTCTTTTAATTCTTCTTCAGTATATTCTGGAGAATCTTTTCTTTCTGGATGTTCTTCTAGAAATTTATCTGAATGTAAAATAGTTATAGTACCATCATCATTAAATATTGTTTTATCTAATTCATAAGCTAATGTATTCTTATATACATCATGTACAAGTTTTAAATAATCTGGTCCTAAATCAATTTTAGGAGGATTGTTTAAAAGATCATCAATAAATTTTTTCCATTCTTCTTCTATATCAGGTACTTCATTTGCATGATCTTTTTCCCAACCACTGCATCTTTCTTGTTTGGGGTCATCTTTAAAATATGCTTTACATTTTTTATGATCTTCACATCGTGAACAATCATGATAATCAGGAAGAAGGCAATCTTTATAAAGACCAAGTGCAAGTGTTAGTTCTTTCCAACTTAATCTCCTTGTTGGACCTATTGAATAAGAAAGAAAAGTAATATCTCTAATTATATCACCAGGTCTATTTCCTCTTGGATATGGATTTTCTATTCCTACCCAGAAACTTTTAGGTGGCGGATTTTGTATAATATCATATCCACTATATTCATCGCTATGTTCTACACAATGACACCAAAGAAGTGATGATGCAAGATTTTTAAAATCTTCATTTGTTATATTATTTATATTCATATTATTTTTTAGATATAGTTAATATTGCCGATCTTGAAAATGTTTCTGAATATGCAGCATCGATTTGAATATCATCTTCTATCAGCATAGGATCCATTTGATTTTCATAAATCAACATTCTTTTAATAGCAAATACACGTTCAGAAGCTAATCTTTTACAATTAGTTTCATTTTTAGAATCTGCTGAACCTCGAATATAAACTTTATATCCGGCAGGTATATCCATAGCAAATTCATTAATTCTCAATATTTCCAAATCAGTTAATTGAGTACTGTTTTTTTGAAAAAGGATAAATGTTCTTACACCATTATCAAATCCTGTACATCTTACTGAAGATGAGCAACTTGATAATATTAAAATAAATAAAAGAACAATAATTGATGTTTGTTTTATTCCACTATATGAGGACATTTTTAGATAAGATATTTTTATATATTAATATAGAAAAATGAGAAGCAAATAATTTACTTCTCATTTAAAATTTTTATAGATTTTTCAATATCTTTAATACTTATTCCAACTCTATCATCAGTATGTATAAAATAATCTAATTGTTCATCTAACATATCATCATCGTCATCAAGTATTAAATATTTAGGATTTTTTGAAAACTCTATATCTGCTTTTTTTAAGTTATATCCTGTTTTAGTCATAAAATCATTAGATTTACATCTTTCTAAGAAATCAGCAATTTCTTTACCTCTAAATCTATATTCTGTTCTTTCTGTTATACCGACTAATCTTTCAAGAATAGGACGTAAATCACGGATTCTATTTAAATTTTTAATTGTTTGATAAAATTCCCAAAGTCGCCAAGAAGAAGACATAACAATACCGGCACCTGTTGCATCACATATTTGAATAATACGTTCAACAGATCTTGGATCAATATTTCTATGACCGCCTTCTTTTAAAAATTCTGGATGATTATGAGCCCAATTAAACCAAGCATTATGATTTAATACACCATCAACATCCAAAAATATTATTTTATCAATCTTTTCCACAATTAATGTCTTTTATGTTCATATAACTTATATTGTTCATTCTTTACAATTTCACGAGATTTTACTTCACCATCAATTGTAATCATTTCTCTGATATAATATTTCGGCATGCAATCCATTACCCAAAGAATAGGTTTCTCTTCATTACTATTAATAACATTATAATCAATAGCTCTTGGATTACCAACTCTATTATTCTTAGGATAATAACATACTGGAGTAGATTCATGAGTATGTCCAACTATTTGTGTCCATTCTATTCCTTCTTCATCTTTATACATATCACTAAGTAATGCATTAGGACGTACCCAAATTGGAGAAGAATAAACAGAATCACCATACCAATCACCACCACCCATATATGTAAATCTAAGATTGAATAGATTAACAGAATTAAGATATAATAATTCTATACCTTCCATTCTATTCTCTTTAAGCCAGGTATTTGTAACACCTGCATGAGAATAAAGAGTCTTAGAAGTATAATCATATTCAACTAATTTAAGAATATGTTTATCCCATAATTCTTTAAGTTGTCCATATGCCCATAAATCATATCCCTTATTATATCCAGAATATTGTTCTAGACCATACATAAGATAATGATAATCATGATTACCAAGAAGAAGTGTAAAATCACCATTCTTAGTATTACTTAAATGTTCTTTTCTAAGATTCAATAAATCAGTAAATGCCTGTTTAATAACATTTACATCACCAGAAAAGTTATCAAAATAATCTCCAAGATGAATTACACTATAAGGTTGTTCATCTTGATAAATCTGGTAAAGACTATCAAAATGACCATGAAAATCTCCAAATATTAATCTTTTATACAGTTGCATTTAATGATTGTTTTATTTCAAGTTTTCTATTTTCAAGTTTAGTAATTTGATTCAAAATATCATTATGGAATTGATTTATTTCTTTTAATGTCTTTTCTCTATTCCACTTCCATTTTTGATTATATTCTTTAATTGAATCAAATAAATCTTCAATATCTTTAATATTATTAAGCAGCATCATTCCAGTATGTCTTTGATAACCATACCAACTTTTTTGAAATTCTTTATCTAAATTTATAAAAAGTTCTTTATCATAAGGAATACAATATCTTAAATCCCATTCACTAAAACTAAATGGTAAATATCCATCATAATCAAATGCATCTAGACTTCTACTGGAAGAATGATAAGCACAAATTTCTACTTTTTCAGATGAAAAGATTGGAATAAAAATAGTAGCTTTATCTTTTAGTTTATCAGGATTTTTTTCATATTCTTGAATTCTAAAAGCACACCCATAAAAATTTTTATACTTATTAAGTATTTTTAAATTCTTTTCAATTACTGGAAGTTCTCTTTTAGCTACTTCATTTTCATATGTTTTATCAATTAACTTCTTTCCGCAGAATGGACAGAAATTAAGTTTAGCAATTCCTGGAGTTTCTCTCACAGCAGTTTCACCATCTACTTCAAGACCTTCTGATTCATAATAATCATCTGCTTTAGTCCAACGATGCCCGCCTGCTTCCAATAAAAGCATATTACCTTTAATACCGCACCATGCACCTACACCTATCCCAAATTTTTCATAATTTCCACGGCCATTATCGTAGGAACAAATTTGATTATATTTTATTTCATCACAAAATTCGCACATCCTATTTAGTATTAAAAATTAAATCAGAATACCTATATTTTTCATGAGTCTCCATATTCTCATACATAAAATAAGAAGTCATTTCATCAACATAAACAGGAACCTTCTCCACATTGACATCTTTTCCGTTATTTTTAACAATCGCTTTCATAATATATATTTTATTTATTTTAATGCAAATTCAAAATATTCAGCATCATTTTCCCAGGTCCTTACAGTATTTTCAAACAAATCCTTAATTATTTTATATATTACAGAATTAAGATAAAATTCTCCTTCCCATTTGCCCGTCTCCACATTACGTTTAGGTTCTTGTGTAAATAATACTAAAAATCCATTTTTATTAATACAAGCCCAACATTTTATACTTTTTTTTGTATCTTCCATAATTAAAAAAAATAAATATATATTAATATAGGAATAAAAAAAAGAAGTTCATATTTGAACTTCTTTCATTTTTATTTATGTATCTTTCGAATCTTTTCCAAATGTTCTTCTTCTTTTGAAGATAAAGCAGATGGATATGAAACATTTATAACTAATACATATTTTCCATAATTCAACCCTTTACCATTTACTGGAATTTGCTGTCCGTCTTTACTGCACTTAGGAATCTTTACTTTAATTTTTTCTTTATTAGGTAATATAATTTCTTTTTCAGTGCCAAGAATTACATCATAATATGGAACATTAACAAGTTCATATAATGTATTTCCATTAATCCTATATCTTGAATTATCAAAAGAATATACAAATGTTACAATAAGATCGCCATTTATTCCTTCTTTATCTTTACTTTCATATCCTGCACCAGAAACTTTTATCTGATATCCATTTTCAATACCACGAGGAATAGTTACATCTACTGACTTTTTAAACTTCTTAAGACCAGTACCGCCACAATCACTACATACTTTCTTTACAGTTTTTCCAGTTCCATGACAATATTGACAAGGATGTGAACTTTGGAAAATCATACCAGGACCACGACGTTGTGTTTCAGTAATCATACCGGTACCATGACAATGAGGACATGTTTCAATGCCTTCACCGCCTTCTCCATGACAAGTTTCACAACGTTTCATACAATCGTATTCAATCGTTCTTGTTGCTCCGCTATATATTTCTTCAATAGATACTCCTACCTGTACTTCAATAGTTGCCCCTGGTTCATGCATATTTTCTCTTCTGCCTCTACCACCTCGACCTCTAAAGATATTGAAAATATCATCACCGTCAATATCCATACCGCCGAAATGGAACCCGCCAGGGAATCCGCTAAATCCACCAGAAAAATCAGGAATATCATCTACTGAACCATAAGTATCATACTTACGTTTCTTATCTGGATCAGACAAAACAGCATAAGCTTCAGCAATTTCCTTAAATTTTTCTTCAGCTTCTTTCTTTTTATCTTCTGATTCTGAAGAATGCCTATCAGGATGCCATTGAAGAGCTAATTTCTTATAAGCCTTCTTAATATCAGCTTCTGATGCATTTCTATCTATTCCTAAAATCTTATAATAATCTTTACTTGCCATATTTAAATTTATTTGTATTTAATATAGAAAATGTTTTGATAATTTCAAATAAAGGAGGAGTTTCCTCCTCCTTTATCAAATTAAAAATTACACTTTATATATAAATTACTCCTTAGGAGCGGAACCGAAATCGGCACCAGCAAATGGATTATCACCGCCCATTGCATTAAAAGGATTTTCTGTCTGAGCTGCACCTTCAGCACCTTGTGCTGCCTGTGCATTCTTTGCAGCTTCCTCATAAATCTTAGTGATAATTGGCTGGAATACCTTTTCAAGATTTTCCTTAGCAGGACGAATCTCATCAAGATTACGAGTCTTCAACTTCTCATTGAATTCATCAAGAAGAGGCTTAATTTCATTCTTCTGATCTTCAGTAATCTTATCCTTGAATTGCTCACCTTCAAGAGTATTCTTTACGCTGAAAGCATAAGTTTCCATCTGATTAAGCTCTTCAATTTCTTTCATCTTCTTTTCGTCCTCTGCCTTATACTTTTCAGCATCGGCCTTAATCTTTTCGATTTCCTCCTTAGAAAGAGTATTTTGATTATTAATTGTAATATGTTGTTCCTTCTGTGTTGCAAGGTCCTTAGCACTTACACTAAGAATACCGTTAGCATCAATATCGAATTTAACTTCAATCTGAGGAACACCACGAGGCGCGGGTGCAATACCGTCAAGGTCAAATCTACCGATTGCCTTATTATCCTTACTCATAGGACGTTCACCCTGAAGGACTACAATACTTACAGCAGGCTGGTTATCAACAGCGGTACTGAATATTTGAGTCTTAGAAGTAGGGATAGTGGTATTTGCAGGAATAAGCTTTGTCATAACTTCTCCCATGGTTTCAATACCAAGAGAAATAGGGGTAACGTCAAGAAGAAGAACAGCATCTTCACTACCGGTACCACCAACAATGGTATTTGCCTGAATAGAAGCACCTTCTGCTACAGCAAGGTCAAAGTCTGCCTTCTTAATAAGCGGAGCTCCGATTTCCTTTTCAAGTCTGTCCTGAACAATAGGAATACGGCAAGAACCACCGATAAGGATAATACCCTTAAGATTGGTAAATGAATTCTTTTCCTTTGCAAGTTCAACTGCCTTCTTAGCAGAATTGATAACCTTATCAATTACATTTGAAGTAATATTTTCAAAGGTTGCACGGGTAATAGTCTTTGCAAGGTGTTGAGGAACACCATCAGAGACAGTAATATAAGGAAGGTTAACCTCAGTCTGAGAAGTTGAAGAAAGTTCAACCTTTGCCTTTTCAGCAGCTTCAACTACACGCTGCATTGCCATAGGATCCTTAGAAAGATCAATACCAGATTCTTTCTTATATTCATCTACGATATACTTGCTAAGTGCATTATCAAGGTCAGCACCACCACACCATGTATCACCATTAGATGCAAGGATTTCAAGAATATTAGTATCTTTATCAAACTCAAGAACAGAGTTATCAAGAGTAGAACCGCCAAAGTCAGTTACCATATAAACACCGCTTTCGGTAAGATTAGATGCAAGTGCTGCAGCAGTAGGTTCATTAATAATACGGAGAACTTCAAGACCAGCAAGTTCACCGGCCATCTTAGTAGCCTGACGGGCATTATCTGAGAAAAGTGCAGGAACCGTAATTACGGCCTTAGTAATTTCCTCACCAGTATATTCTTCAGCAAGCTTCTTAAGTGCTCCAAGAATCCAAGAACTAATTTCCTGAGGAGAATAGTCCTTACCCTGAAGTCTGACATAAGGCCAACCATTCTTGTTTACTACTTCATAAGCAAGATGAGGAATAGCTTCTTGAGCTTCTTCCCAGTTACGGCCCATAAGACGCTTGATAAGATTAATAGTTTCCTTTGGACGAATCAACATCTGTCTCTTAGCGGCTGAACCAATTTTACGTTCACCTTTTTCATCAATACTAACTACAGACGGGAAGGTACGAACACCTTCATTTGTAAGAATAACAGTGGCTTTTCCACCTTCGACGATGGCAACTTCACTCATAGTGGAGCCAAGGTCAATACCAATTGCTTTGTTGCTCATAATAATTATGTTTTAAATATTTTTTAGTTGCTCAATCTGGATTGCTCCAAATTGTATTTAATAATAGTACATTTATAAAAAATCTACCATTTTATAATATAGTATATAAAATGGCAGAAATTCAAATTATTTATATGCAATTTTTCTTGCTTCAATAAGAAGATTATTTACATATTCATTATCAATCTGTTCAGGAAGTTTAGTAGTCTTAACAGCTTCATCAAATTTAGCTTTAAGATCTTCTGCTTCCTTCATAATTTCTTCATAAGACATTACATGATTACGAATATCAAGAAGATGTTTTACATCATCTCCAGTCCTACGGACATTAAATCCTTTACCTTCTGCAAGCTCTACGCCCATCTCCATAAGACGAATAGTGTGCATTAAGTTCTTAGAATCATAATTATGTCCTTTGTTATTTTCATAACGAATAGGATTCCTATTAGTTTTCCATTCAAGCCATTCCTTATAATCCCTGCAATGTACTTCATAGGCATCTTTATTATATACCATGAAACAAATAGGAACTTCACCTTTAGGAATAGAAGAAAGCCTTACAGTATTAGATTTTGTAATATCATCCGGATGAACAATCCCTGAATAATGAAAGAATTCCTTGATTTTAATCCTTTTGAGAATACCAGCTATCATATCATCTGTAATAAACCTATCGAAAGGCTCTTTTACCGTATCACTTTCAAAATAAGTATAATACCAATCAACATTCTCAAATTTGAAATATGATGCAAAATCATAATATACACCATACATATCTTTCATATTAGGGATATTTACAAGCCCACAATATTTCTGATCTAGATTATTTTTTTCAAGAAATTCCTTAATTGGCTGACTACCTTGGTCTTTGAATGTATAACAAAAATCAAGAATATCTTTTCTCTGGAAATTCTCAGGCATATTAATTTTTTTCTTAAGACCCTTCGCTCTCTGAATCTGAGCAAAACCATATCCAAGAAGAGCAGGAAGACATGCTTTTGTTACAAACTTATCTCGATTATCAAGAATCATTTGTACAGCAGGATGTACATCACCAACAATACAACCTTCCGGAACAAAAAGAGATTCAAGAGCATTTGGATTAGACTTCATAAGAAGTTCCATCCACCGGCCTAATTCATAATATACGGTATCATGTCTTTCATCATCCACCTGTTCTACATAATTTTCACGTAGACCATTAAGCATATCAGGCGGACAAATAAATACACCACCGATATCTTGATCGGAAGTTTCAACATTCGTACCATATGCATGACTACCTCTGATATACTCATAAGCAATCATATTATGTTGTTTAAGATAGTCAATAGTAAGTTTTTCCATATATTATTTTATTAATTTACATTATAATATAGTATAAAAAAAGAGAAATTCAAAATTTCTCTTAAATATATTTTCTATCAGTTTTACAAAATATTGGTTTACAATTATCAATACCAGCCCACATACAGAAATTACCAAAAAGGTCATATGCTTTTACGCGAGGCAGATATTCATTAATAATTAATATATAATACATCTTACCTTTATGTCGAATTAATTTAAGTTCGGTAAGATCATCATTAGAAGAAATCGTTATCGTATGATTTGGAAGAGTGGAAAGAAGATATGAATATTCTTCAATATTTTTATTATCACCGATTGCATTTGCTATATATTTCTTACCATTAAATTCCCAGTCTTCAACAGTATTATTAAATTGCTTATTAATTATCATACAAGCATTTTTGTATGTAATCATATGCATATTATCTTGTTCAAGTTCAAATACACGACGATCTTCTCCATCTTTCCAAGGAGATAATTTAAGATAATGATTAGGCATTACTTTATATACAATACCTTGATTATCTTGTATATATTTATCATTTACTTTTCCATCTTCAATAGGGACAAGACTATATGATGTAATTTCAGATTTTTTTATACGAGGTCTCATATCTAAATGTTATAACAATAATAAAATAGAAAAGGATATTGATTTTATTCAATATCCTTTTAATAATGATACGCGAAATATTATTTAATTTTAAAAATTGTAAAATTTGTCGCAAATCTAACTCCTCCGACATAAGCATAATCATCAAAACATTTATATGGAAGATTGTTATTTTCAAATTCTTTATTAATTTCTTTAACTATTTTATTTATTTCTAATTTTTGTAATACTTTTTTAATAACAACTAATATATATTCTCCCATAGTATCATCATGATGATTTAAGTTATGTAATTTATATTCATAACCTATATTATTAAATTTATCTTCAATAAAAGTTTTAACAGAATTAAAATCATCATTTAAAGATAACTTTGAATCTTTATTTAATTTAAGTTTTTCAGTTATATATATATTAATATTAATCATTAATTTATAGTTTATTTATCTTTTTTCTTTTTTAACCATACTTCTTTTATACAATCAATTGATCCAATTGTAAAGAAATATAATACTGGCATTGTAACACAGAAAAGAGGAAGAACCCATAACCAAGATATATTAGGTGTTACAATTATAAAATATGCGCTATAGAGAACTATTAAATAAGCTATAAATGTAAAAACAGGAGCTACATAAGGTATTAAAAATTCTAACTTATCAAAAAGTTTACCAAGTGGTTCAAACATATTTTCCACTACATTCCAAAATTTATCACCAAATTTACTCATAATGTTGTTTATTATTTCTTTTTTCTTTAAATTTATTAATAAAATATTTTGAAACAATTATATCAAAATAAATTGCACAAGCTACAAATGGAGTCATTAAAAGGGTAGCCCAATAAAATTTTAAACTACTAAATGCCATCCATCCGAAAATCCCAATCAACATATTGAATGTTAATAATCCAAATGTTCCAAAAAATATTAAATTTTTATCTTCCATATATTAAAAAATTAAAATTATAATAATAATTATTGCTATTTGTATTAATTGGCCGACCATACCTCCAATCATAGTTGCCCACCAATCTTTCCAATCAAATATACCTCCTTTTAATTTATCTTTATATTCCATTCCGGTAGCAAGTCCTAATACACATAAAATTGTAAATAAGAAACCAACTGGAATAGCATATTTAAAATGTTTATCTCTATTTGAAGTTTTAAACCATTTTTTTAAAGACATAATTTATATAATTATTTTTATCATTATTCCATTACATTATCTGCAAATACCCATGAATCTTTATTTAAATTATCATATATATTAGTAATATAATCAGCTAATGTTATAGATTCATCTTTTATTTCATCGACATAGTTTTTTACTTCATTAAAATAATCTTCATATTCTTTTCTAATATTATCATTATATGGTTTAGAAATTCTATTTGATTGAGGTCTTTTAGCTGGTAATTCTTCTCTCCACCAATACATAACAAAGTCTTCTATATCTTCATCAGTATTTTTTATAAATAATGTTGCTAATTCATGATCACTACCGCCCGTATCAGCTTGATATACAAGAACATCATCTGTATCATTAATATTCTTATTAAGTTTTAACTTTTCGGTAATAAAATAATCTTTTAGGTTTTTCATAACTTACTTTTTAAATTTTATTTTTCATAACTTATTTTTTAAATTTTAAATCAGCATATTTTTGTATACCTTTAATATGTATATCAACAACATCTTTCCTTCCTTCATTTGATAAAAGATATTTAACATCTTCTTTATTATCTTGAAAGAAGTTTTCTGTTAATACGGCAGGCATACTTGATTTATATATAATATAGAAATTACTTTCCCAATCTGGATCGCCATCAGAATTATCTTCTCTGATTTTAATACCTTTAGGATCAAGAATTTCATGAGCGGCTTCATATAAGCAATTAGCTACAATATCACCTTCTGTTTGACCTTTAGTTGTCCATCCAGACCACCCACGGGCTTTCATCCATTGGCCATTACCAGCAGCATTACAGTGAACACTTATAAGTATAACAACCTTACCAAGGGCATGTTGTTCTTTATGAATTTTATTGGCCCTTGCAACTCTTTCTTTTAATGATATATCTTTTGTTTCAGGAACAAGAATATAGTGAGGAATTTCGCATTTGGTTAATTCTTCATCAAGTACCTTAACAATTTCTCTTGTATATTTATATTCTAAAAGACTTTCATCTGGACTTCTTTTTCCAGGAGTATCTTCACCATGTCCATTATCAAGTATAACAAATAAATCCTTATAATATTCAGGATATTTTTTCTTCTTATTAACTACTATTGGTTTTAACATAGGATGTATTTTTCCATCAATAGTAACAACAGGAGCTTTTTCTTTAATTTTATGTTCAATAATAGGTTTTACTTGCTCTACTTTTTTCTTTGCTTTAAATATATTCGTAAACCAACTCATTTTTTTTTAAATATATTTATATATATAAAAATAAAATATTTAAAAGTTGGATTTTTTATTTTTAATAAATGCATATTTATAATATGAGACAACTTGATATATATATAGCAGAGAAACTTAAACTTAATAAAGATATTAAATTAGATGATAGATCTGAACTTTTTATATTGATAGATAATTGGTGTAAAAAAAATATAAAAGATAAATATGATTTAACATCAGATGCTGATAAAGTTGGTTCTGAAAATACAGAATATCTTTATTTAAAGGTACCTGGAAAAAATAATGGTCAACTACAAGTTATATCTCAAAATTTACAACATGATTTATCTGGTAATTTATTTGATGATAATAAAGTAATATGGAGTTTTTTAGATGAAGATACTCATAAAATTTTAATATTTAAAAGATGAAGAAAATAAATAAATATATAATTGAAAAACTTAAGCTTAGCAAAGATTTAAAAGCTGAACCCGAAACTTTATATAAATATCATGATGGTGCTGATTATAAAGCTGGAGAAGTTTGTGCATTAGTATATAGCTATGTTCCAATAACTGCACATATGGATCCTTGTACTTATATTAAACTTGTTAAAATAAAATCAAAGTTTAATAATACTAAGTTTATAAAATATTCTTATAAAAATTTTCATAATGATGAATTACATGGTGATTTTTATTATACTGAAAAATCAAAATTAAATTATATATTTAATAAATATTATAAAGAAGGTCAATTTGATAAAGCATTTTTATTACCTAATAAAGAATCTATTGAGTTATTACAGCATATTATAGAAAATAGTGCAAAAATGGATTATGAAAAAATTTTCTTTAATGAAAGTGGAGAAATGATACCGGTTCTTGCAGATACAAATAATATAGCTGCTGTACCAATGTCTAAAGAACAATTAAAAGAAAAACTAAGAAAACTTGAAGCAAATGAATTATAATGAATAATTTATCTACATATATATTAGAGAAACTTAAACTGAATAAAAACAGTAAAGGAGAAGACCATCTTATTACAAATGATGATAAGGGTAAATATATTTATGCAATTAGTATTGATACTAAATGGGATAATGTTGATATAAGATTTTATAAATTAACATTTATAGAATTTAAAGATAATACTATAACATATACCCCAGATAATGGTAAAAATATGACTTTAAAAGAT
>JAEEGL010953413.1_pt1 | contig 24780 bp, 23 predicted proteins | sample 9134231 | NCBI WGS metagenome assembly JAEEGL01 (sample SAMN16246548, study PRJNA631951) | gut metagenome | biome: gut microbiome; feature: rumen; material: fiber-attached | host: Bos | place: Iran: Karaj | collected 2018-10
CGGTGCAATACCCGAACCGGATGTTTGCGGTTTCGATGTCGGAAACGTCGACGCGACGCGATTCCGGAGCCTCCTGTCCGATCACCGGAACTTCCATCAGGACTTCGCTGCCGGAAAACGCGGCATACACCCCGTGCAGGAATTCCATCAGGCCTTTTCCGCCGGAATCCACGACGCCGGCCTGTTTCAGCACCGGAAGCATCTCCGGCGTCTTTTCAAGCACCTCGTCCCCGTAACTGATGATCTGTTTCATAAAAAGATCCATGTCGGTTTCCGAGGAAAGCGACTTCGCCTTTTCGGAAATGCCTCTCGCCACGGTTAAGATCGTGCCCTCTTTCGGAGCCATGACGGCTTTGTAGGCCGATTCGACTGCTTTTTCCGTCGCACGGACGAGATCTCCCACGGAGAGACTGCTCTTTTCACGGACGCTCCGCATGAAACCGCGGAGCAGCTGCGACATGATAACGCCGGAATTTCCTCTCGCACCGCGGAGCGCACCGCCGGAGATCGCCCGGCAGACCGGCTCCATTTCTTCAGACCCGACCGCCAGGACTTCACGGCAGGCGGATACCAGCGTCATCGTCATGTTCGTGCCGGTATCGCCGTCGGGGACGGGGAAAACGTTCAGCTCATTGATGTAGTCTTTCATCGCGTTCAACGCATGGGACCCGGCGATGAAACAGCGTTTCAGCAATGCTGCATTCATGGTATTCAAATCGCCATCCTCCTCAGTCCACTACGCGGACGCCTTCCACAAAGACATTCACCCGTTTCACTTTGAGACCGATGAAATTCTCCACGCGATAAATCACGTTTTCCATGAGATTATCCGCAACGGTCTTGATATTGACGCCGTAAGCCACGATGATGTGGAAGTCAATGACCGCCTCACCGTCTTTCACCGTCACGTCAACGCCGTGCGTCACCTTGTCGTTTTTCAGCAGCCTGACGAAGCCGTCCTTCATGCTCATCGCGCCGAGACCGACGATCCCGAAGCAAGCCATGGCTTCCTGTGCGGCATATTGCTTTACGATGTCCGGATTCACGCGAACCGAATTCGCGGTTTTCTTTTTTTCCTCTCCCATCGCATCCTCCTTTCGGAACCGATTAATTGTACCACGATTTCCCCGATTTTGCAAGTGCTTCCCGCCCCGGAGAAAGAAACGCGAAACAGTAAAAAAGCCGGCTGAGTCGCAAAACGACCGGCCGGCAGCTCCGTCAATGACTCAAAGACATACAAAACCAATGGAACGGATGTTCCATTGGTTTTCATGTAACTACAAACTATAAGAAATGATCGGGATCAGCAGACGACCGGCGGGAATCCGTCGTAAGCGCCGGCGTCACCGACACACTCGACCGGGCTGGACGTAACGATGTCCCGCGCATCGATTTCGATCAACTCTAATTCAGGCTTTTCGTAAGTCATTTTCGGGTCCCCCTTCAAACCACAATAAGACTGAATACAATCAGTACACAAGGGTACTTTACCATACTACATTTGGTATGTCAAGCGTTTTTTCGAGATTATTTAGAAAATATTAACGAAATTTTACGCTCTTTCGACCAGCCCGGAACGAAGGCAGGACGTGCAGACATAAACCTTCTTCGTGCCGCCGTTATCCGTAAGAACACGCACCGACTTCACGTTCGACTTCCACATTCTGTTCGACCTTCTATGAGAATGGCTGACCTTGATCCCAAAATGAGCACCTTTTTCACAGATCGCACACTTTGCCATGGGACACCTCCTTATGATTTCAACTTCGATCTCTCTTCTGATCCTCGCGGATCCATACGCAACAAACCGTCTTAAAAAGGCGGCAACAGGATTACTATAACAGAAACCCCCGAAAAATGCAAGCGTTTTTTTCTACCTTTTTATTTTCCTTCAGCGCCGTCTTTTTTCTTCTTTTTCGACGCGAGAATGACTGCAACAACGGCGGCAATGACGACCGCTGCTCCGGCGCCGGCTGCGATCGGCCACGGGAACCCGTTCTGTCCTTCAGGCGTTCCTTCCTGCCCGCCTTCTTCTCCGGACTCGGTCTCCGGTTCGACCGGCTTTTCGGTCGTTTGTCCGTCGATGAACGCGATCTCATTGACGGTTTCATCGAAACCGGACTCACGGAACTCTCCGGCATTCACGCCGTTGATCGTGAACCGTCCGCGGACGAGCTGGTCATAGTCCGCGGTGATGATTTGAACGGATTCGCCCGTCTCGGTCGTGACTTTGACGGTCTCTTCCGTCGGATAAATGAATCCTGTGGTGAGATGCTCCGCTTTCACGCCCTGAAGATCGACGGTGAGGTCTCCGAACACCGCTCCCGCCGCCAGAACGAGCTCTTCTTCAAACGATGCGTCGTAGAACGCCGCTTTCACGCTTCCGTTCACGCCTTTGTCCGTCTTCTCCGCCCAGTACGGCGTAAGGACGGTTTTCTGATCGTGGAACACCGGAGCAAACGCCCGGATCTCGCAGACGGTCTCCGAAGAGACGCGGTCCGAAGCTGTTCCTTCCTTCTCTTCTCCGAAGGTGACCTCTTCTCCTCCGAGATACAGGTCTCCGCCGTAAAACACGACGCTGCGGTCAGGACGTCCTTCCTCCCCGAAAAGGACCTTCATTGAATTCATCGATGCTTCTTCAGCGCCGAACCGGATCGCAGAAGTCTCGATCGCGCTCGTATCCGCAATGACGGACTGCATGGAGATCTCATAGTTTCCTGCCAGGATGCCGCCGACCGGAGCGAAATACAGATGGGTGTCGGAACTCGTCAGCGTCTTGTTCGGAACGTAAACGAACGACACGTTTTCATAGGAAGCGCTGTACGTCCCTTCCGTGATCCCGGCGTAATATCCTCCGGCATAGATCGAACTCGGAGAGTTCAGGCCGCAGACCATGGAGAACAGCGTGTTCTTCATGGAGAACCTGAAATTCCCGTTCAGTGCGGAAAACTCGTCTCCGAGCATGTCGGAGTATTCCAGTTCATCCTCCGGACGTCCCTGCACCGTCGAATCGGTGATGCTGTAGTCCACGTTGCCGTTCAAAACGGTCTGCTGACCGAGACCGTGGATCTCTCTCGAGATGAACGCATTGTTCACGCGGATCGAAACGTCCGTATTATAGGTGACCTGAGACCTGTGGTAATCGGTGACGGCGAGATTCGTGACCTCGCCTCCCTTCTCGACGATGATCTCCACGGAATGGGCGGGGAGTTTGCCCGTCAATGCGTACAGATTCCCGACCTTGGCGCCTTCGGTGACGATGACGCGGTTTTTCAGCATCCGTCCTTCCGGAATGGAACCGCCGTTGTCCGCGCTTCTCCAGAGGCTTCCCGTATTGAGGCCGGAAATGAGCGCCACGCCCGTGGTGTGGTCGTAGACACCGTTTTTCAGAATGATCTCGGTCTCAACGATCTTCCCCTCTTCCACTTCGTAATCCTTCGTCCAGCAGTTGTTCGAGGGAGAAAGCGTGAATCCGACGCCGCTGCGCGCTTCAAACGTCGTATTGTCGAACACGACGGTCACCGCGGTCACGAAGAAATTGTGCATGGCCAGACCGCCGCTCGTCGCAGCGGAAGCGATCTTGATGTTTCTGAACGTTGCCGGAGACTCGATGCACATCCGGGAAGAACCTTCGTCGTGCGGCAGATAATCTCCGCGGATCGTCGCGCGGTTCTGGCCGTTGTACTGATACGTCTCAATGAGCACCGGCACTTTATTCCCTGCGGCGTCTCTCGGCGCATTGGTTCCGGCGAAAATGCCGAAAACGGTCTGGGAACTCTTGGAAAACTGGATCTCGCCCGTGACCTCGATCACGATCCGCATTCCGACCGGCAATCCCTTCAGTTCTTTTCCGTAGATGGCGCGGATCCGGTTCACAAACCCGGTCCCCGTTAAGAGCGGCTGATCCGGAGACATGCCGTACGCCTTGTCATTGCCGGTTTCGGAAATGTAGAACACGACGTCGTTGTAGGCGGGTTCCGGCTCTTCCTCCCCGACCAAAGGATAAACTCCCCGGCCGCTCAGCGGAAGCACGATCCGCTCCGCCAGAGCGCTCCGCCCCTCGGAGGAGCCCTTCTGATAATATGTATAGTTCGCGTAAATGTTCGGATAAGCGAACGAGTCTTCCATCTCCTGAACGAATCCGAAGACTTCTGCCGAGGAAACCGGCTCGCTTGCTTCGGAAAGCACGGTCCAGATGACTGGAACGTCATTGCCGACGGCGGCACGGAGATGGTTCACGATCTTTTTCGCATCGTTCACGCCCATCGTCTTCCCGCCCGGAAGCGCCGCATCCTTCTGATCCGAAAGAATGATGATGAGGTCCGGCGTCTCGGAATCCGTCGTATAAGTCTCGTCCAGGAGATCCGTAAGCGCTTCCGTTTCCAGCGTTTCCGCATTGAGGAGCGCCTTGATCTCCGCGTCCGCAAAATCCTCACGTTCGAAGATCTTCAGAGATCCGACGTCACCGGCGGGCGCCGAAGCCGTCAATCCTTCCATTCCCTCCTCCGCGAACGTCCGTGCGGAAGGGATCAAGGTCCCCGCAAGGAGAAGCAATGACATTCCCACGGCCAATACTGCTTGCCATAAGTTTCTCTTCATTCTGGTCACCTCATTCTGCATTTCATTTCCTTCATCCCAAAACTGCCCGAAAATCCGGAAAAGAATAAAAAAAGAGCTCCCGGTCAGACTCGAACTGACGACCTGCGCATTACGAATGCGCTGCTCTACCGACTGAGCCACGGAAGCTTGGCAATATTTTGCCTACCCGTTCATTATACACAAACGTTTGCTTTTGTCAAGCACATTCTTATTTGTGTTTTTTCTTGTTTTTTCAGGGCGCCCGCGTTATACTTGCCGGTATGGAACCGATGAATCTTCCGACCAACTGCACCTATATGCTCCGCTGTGCCGACGGCAGTCTGTACGTCGGCTGGACCAATGATCTTTGCAACCGGATCGCCGCGCACAATGCGGGGACCGGAGCCAAGTATACGAGATCGCGCCGGCCGGTGCGTCTCGTGTATTTCGAACGTTTCGAAACCCCGAGGGAAGCGCGCGTCAGAGAAGCCGCACTCAAAAAGCTGAGTCACGGTGAGAAGGAAGCCTTACTTCGCGGCTTCGATCCGGGCGATGGCTTTCCTGAGGGCCAGTTCTTCCCTGAAGTTTGAACCGTCTTCCCGGATGGCACGTTCCGCACGGATCCTGGCTTCCTCGGCACGGTTCTTGTCGATCTCCTCCGGCCATTCCGCGATCTGCGCAAGGATCCGGATCTCGTCCGGCATGATCTCCGCAAACCCCGTATGAAGCGCAGCCTTCCTCATTCCGCCTTCTTCATGGATCTTCAATACGCCCGGAGAAAGCAGATACGTCATGGCCTCATGGCCGGGCAGCACGCCCACGTCCCCTTCTTCGGTCCTGAACTCCACGAACGAAGCCTGTCCCTCGTAAAACAAGCGCTCCGGCGTAATGATCTTCAGTGTAAAGAACTCGCTCATGCCTTTGCTCTCTCCACCACGTCCTCGATCGTGCCCGCATTCAGGAAGCAGCTTTCCGGAATGTCGTCGTGCTTGCCGTCCAGGATCTCGCGGAATCCGCGGATCGTCTCCTGAATGGGCACGTATTTGCCCGAAATGCCCGTAAACTGCTCTGCCACGTGGAACGGCTGGGAAAGGAACCGCTGTACCCTTCTCGCCCGCGCAACCAGCTGTTTTTCGCTTTCTGAAAGCTCATCCATGCCGAGGATGGCAATGATGTCCTGCAGTTCCTTGTACCGCTGCAGGATCTCCTGAACGCGTCTCGCAGTCCTGTAATGCTCTTCGCCGACCACTCTGGGATCCAGGATCCTCGAGGTCGAAACGAGCGGATCTACGGCGGGATAAATGCCGAGCTCCACGATCGAACGGGACAGGACCGTCGTCGCGTCAAGGTGCGCGAACGTATTCGCCGGTGCCGGGTCCGTCAGGTCGTCCGCCGGTACGTAGACCGCCTGAACGCTCGTGACCGAACCGTTCTTCGTCGAAGTAATCCGTTCCTGAAGCGCACCCATCTCCGTCTGCAGCGTCGGCTGATAACCGACGGCGGAGGGCACGCGTCCCAACAGGACCGATACTTCGGAGCCCGCCTGCGTGAACCTGAAAATGTTGTCAATGAACAGCAGAACGTCTTTTCCTTCCTCGTCCCGGAAGTGTTCCGCCATCGTAAGTCCGGTCAGCGCCACCCGCATTCTCGCTCCCGGCGGCGCGTTCATCTGTCCGAAGACCATCGTCGTCTTGTTGATGACGCCGGAGGCCGTCATTTCGTGATAAAGGTCATTGCCTTCACGGGTCCGCTCTCCGACGCCGGTGAAGACCGAATAGCCGCCGTGTTCGGAGGCGATGTTCCGGATGAGTTCCTGAATGAGGACCGTCTTGCCGACGCCCGCGCCGCCGAACAGGCCCGTCTTTCCGCCCTTCAGATACGGGCAGAGCAGGTCCACGACCTTGATGCCGGTTTCCAGCATCTCCATGGAAGTCGCCTGTTCCTTGAATTCCGGGGCTTTCCTGTGGATCGGCATCCGCTTCTCCACGACCGGGGCCTCTTTATTGTCAATGGTTTCGCCGAGCACGTTGAATATCCGGCCGAGGGTATTGTCGCCGACCGGCACCATGATCGGATGGCCGAGCGCCGTCGCCTTGTCGCCGCGCTTCAATCCGTCCGTCGGACCCATGGCGATGCAGCGGACCACTCCGTCGCCCAAGTCTGCGGCGACTTCCGCCGTCACTTTGGTTTTCGCGCCCTCGATGACCACCTCGTCGTGGATCTCCGGAAGATCTGTCTTGTCAAACCGGATGTCGAGCACGGCGCTGATGATCTCAATGACTCTTCCTGTCTTTTCCATATCGTCTCCTTATCTGACGTCCGCCCTATTTCAGCGCATTGGATCCTGCAATGATCTCCGTCAGTTCCTGCGTGATGGCGCCCTGCCTCGCGCGGTTGTATTCCACGGACAGTTTGCCGATCATCTCTTCCGCATTGTCCGTCGCAGCGTCCATGGCCGCCATTCTCGCTCCGTTCTCGCTTGCGACGCCTTCCAGGAACGCGTCGTAAATGAGACTGGTAACGTACTGCGGAATGATGCTGTCCAGCACGGCTTCGTCGTCCGGCTCGAAGTTCATCGGCAGCCGGTCGTCGGTCTCCTCCTCCGTTTCTTCCGAGGCAGGCAATAACCTGATCAGTTTCGGAACGTGCGTGACCGTGTTCCTGAACTCCGTGTATGCCAAGAGGATCTCTGAGATCTTCCCGCTTTCATAGTCCTGCAGCAGTTTTTCGGACAACTCGATCGCGTCCTTGTATAACGGGGCATTGATGACGTCCGAACGGTCCAGCGCGATCTCATAGCCGCGCGCCTTCAGATAATCGTGTCCTTTCCTTCCCACGGTGTAGAGGAGCACCTGTTCTTTTTCCCTGCCGCTTCCCGCCACGAGCCGGATCACGTTTGAATTGTAGCCGCCGGCCAGTCCGCGATTCGAGGTGATGACCACGATCCCGGTCTTTCCGCCGTTCGATTCCTTTAGGTAGCGATGATTCATGCCGCGGCACTTTATCAGGATGTGCTTCGCGGTTTCGAGCATGAGACGGGAATACGGCTTCCCGGACTCGGCTTTGTCCCGGGCCCGCTGCAGTTTCACCGTTGCGACCAGTTTCATGGCTTTGGTGATCTGTTCGGTGGATTCGATGCTCTCTCTCCGCCGTTTGATTTCTCTCATCGAAGCCATCGGTTATCCCTCTTCCTGCTCCTTCTTATACACTTCCAGATATTCCTCAATAACGGCCTTCAGCGCGTTTTCCACCTCGTCGCCCCAGGGCTCGTTCTCGATCCTGTCCGGGAGGTCCGGATGGCGCCGCTTCACGTAATCAAAGAATTTCGCTTCGAAATCCAGGACTTTCGCGGTCGGGATCTCCAGAAGATACTTCTTCGTCGCCGCATAGAGGATCATGACCTGGAACTCCACCGGCATCGGAGCGTACTGCCCCTGTTTCAGCATTTCGCGGATCCGCTCGCCCTGATCGAGCTGCTTTCTCGTCGCATCGTCCAGTTCGGAGCCGAACTGCGCGAACGCGGCCAGTTCCCGGTACTGCGCCAGTTCCACACGGATCGGGCCGGCGATCTTCTTCATCGCCTTGATCTGTGCAGCGCCGCCGACTCGCGACACCGAAAGACCTGCGTTGATGGCCGGGCGGAAGCCCGAATTGAACGCTTCGGTCTCGAGGTAGATCTGACCGTCGGTGATGGAAATGACGTTCGTCGGAATGTAGGCCGAAACGTCGCCCGCCTGCGTTTCAATGATGGGGAGCGCCGTCAGCGTGCCGCCGCCGTATTCCTCGGACATGCACGCCGCCCTTTCGAGAAGACGCGAATGCAGATAGAAGACGTCGCCCGGATACGCTTCCCGTCCCGGCGGACGCTTCAAAAGCAGGGACAGCGTCCGGTAGGCCGCCGCGTGCTTCGACAGGTCGTCGTAAATCACGAGCACGTCCTTTCCGTTCTCCATCCACTCTTCGCCCATCGCGCAGCCCGCGTAAGGTGCAATGTACTGCAGAGGAGCGAGGTCCGACGCCGTGGAAGCCACGACCGTCGTGTAACTCATGGCGCCGTATTCTTCCAACGTCGCCACGATCGTCGCCACGGTCGAGGATTTCTGTCCGATCGCGACGTAGATGCAGTTCACGCCCTGCCCCTTCTGGTTGATGATCGTATCGATGGCAATGGCCGTCTTTCCCGTCTGGCGGTCGCCGATGATGAGTTCCCGCTGTCCTCTTCCGATCGGGATCATGGCGTCAATGGCCTTGATGCCCGTCTGCAGCGGCGTGTCCACGGGACGTCTCGTGATGACGCCGCTCGCGACCCGCTCCACGGGACGCGTCTTGTGCGTCATGACGGGGCCTTTTCCGTCGATCGGCTGACCGAGCGGATTCACGACGCGTCCGATGAGGGCGTCGCCGACCGGGACCTCGGTCACGCGGCCCGTCGCCTTGACGAGGTCGCCTTCCTTGATCTTCGCCGAATCGCCGAGCAATACCGCGCCGACGTTGTCTTCTTCAAGGTTCATGACCATTCCGTAGACTTCGCCGGGGAACTCTAAGAGTTCGCCGTTCATTGCATCCTTCAGGCCGTAGATCCGCGCCACGCCGTCAGCGACCGAGATCACAGTCCCGACGCTCGAAACGTCGGTCTTCGCCGAAAAGGAACGTATCTTTTCCTGAATGACCGAGGAAATTTCTTCTGGCCGTAAATTCATTCGGAATTCCTCCAATTACGAGTGAAAGCGCACAGGTCACTCCACTCTGGTTTTCAATAATTCTCTCGTCAGTTTGTTCAGACGGTTCTGCACGCTGCCGTCCACGACGCGGTCGCCGATGCGGATCACGATGCCGCCGATCAGGCTTTCGTCCGTTTCATAAGTGAAATGCAACGTCTGAAATCCTGCGGTCTCCCGCACTTTCCGTTCGATCTGAACGCGTTCGTCTTCCGTCACGGGAAATGCGGTCCGGACGAAAGCGCGCCCGATCCCCATCGATTCTTCGGCAAGACGGACGAACCGGTTCAGGATCCCGGGAAGCGCGTCTTCCCGGCGCTTCTCGACCAGTACGGAAAGGAACCCTGCCGTCTCAGTTTCCAGAACGTCGGCGAAGACCGTACGGAGCGCTTCCTCCCGCTCTTCCTTCGACCGGCCCGGATCCGTCAGACGTTCCAGAAACTCCGGTGACTCCCGAAGCGCCTTCAGCAGCATTTCCGCGTCTCTTAAGATCTCTTCCGTCTTTCCGCTTTCTTTCGCGACGGAAAGCAGAGCATCGGCATAGACGTTTTCTACTGATCTTGCCATGTGCTCTCCTTCAGTTCGGAAAGAGCTTCCGTAACGAGTTCATCCTGCACGGAAGTGTCCATTTTCTGATGAACGACCTTTCCTGCGATCATGGACGCAAGCGTCACCATTTCCTGCTTCATGTCGTCTCTCGCGTGGATCTTTTCCTGTTCGGCGTCCGCCACCGCTTTCCGGCGGATCTCCGCCGCATCGGCCTTCGCCTCGTTCAGGATCTCGTTCCGGTTCTTTTCCGCCTTCTTTTCGGCTTCGTCGAGAATGGCGGCGGACTCTTTCTTCACCGACGCCATTTTGACGTCGTATTCCGCCTTCATCTCGTTCGCCTTCCGAAGAGATTCCTCCGCCTCCGAAAGTTCGTCGCTGATCTTCTTTTTTCGCTTTTCCAGATACTTCCGGACCGGGTTGAACAGAAGGTAACTCAATCCGAAAAATAAGATGAAAATAGCCAATGCCGTCCACAGCACGTCATGAACGAGCTGCAGGTCCAGCGCGAAAATCCGTTCCATAAATCATCAGCCTCCGAAAGGTTTCACGAACATCAGAAGGATGGCCACCAGAAGACCGTAAAGACCCGTCGTTTCCGCGACGGCCTGTCCGAGGAGCATCGTGGACGTGATGTCGCCCTTCGCACCCGGATTCCGCCCGACCGCATTCGCGGCGAGACCTGCGGCAATGCCCTGGCCGACGCCCGGTCCGATACCGGCGATCATGGCCAGTCCCGCTCCGATCGCCGAGCAGGCAAAGATCAGATCCTGTCCTGAAATACCCATGTTATTTCCTCCTAAACGATTGAATTCTCTTTATCAACTGATCTTATCGTTGAGATAAGTCATCGTCAGCATCGAAAAGACGTACGTCTGTATGCAGCCCGAAAAGACGTCCATGTACGCGTGCAGGAACCAGCTGGCCGGAAGCTTCGCGAACCAGGGCATCATTCCGTACCAGAGACTTAAGATCAGCGTGCCGGAAAGCACGTTGCCGAAAAGACGGAGCGAAAGGCTGATAGGTACCGATACCTCGCCGATGACGTTCGACGGCAGAAGGAACGGATACGGCTCCGCAAGCGACTTGAAATACCGCAGTTTCTGGAAACGGAATGCGTTGATCTGGATCAGGAAGAACGACAGCAGGCCGAGCGGCAGAGTCGTTCCGAAGTCCGCGGTCGGGGAACGGAGCCCGAAAATGCCCGCCAGATTCCCGACCAGGATGAACGCAAATATGGTCCCGATGTAATTCCGGAACCGGTACGCGTTCGCTCCGAGCGATCCCGCAACCATGCCGTCCAGCTTTTCCACGATGAGCTCCAGAATGTTCTGGAACGTTCCCGGCACTTCGTCCGGGTGTTTCGTGATCTTCCGGCGTGCAATGGCTGCAAAGACCAGGAGCAAAACAACGATGATGAACATGGAAATGTGCGTCGTCGTGATCCAGAATTCATGACCGAACAGGGTGTATGAAAACACACCCTTCACCATGCTGACGATCCCGCCCGACGTTTCCGTTTGCGCCGCTTCTGCGGCAAGTACGTTCATGATCTCTTTTGCCTCGTTTCCGCACCGGGTCATCGACTCCGGCGCGTCCTCTCCATAACTAATTTATGATAACATATAACGGTTATTTTCTCAAGTACGGAATTACGATTTCGTACCGGTTTTTTCCTCGTCTTTTGCGCGTTTTGAAAGCCAGCAGCAAAGGACCTTCTCCGCCTTCTTCAGCGCCTTTCCCCTGTGGCTCAGGGCGTTTTTCTCTTCCGCTTCCATTTCGGCCGCGGTTTTCCCGGCCTCCGGCACGAAAAAGATCGGATCGTAACCGAACCCGTTCTCTCCGGCCGGGGCTTCCGCGATCCGCCCGTACATACGGCCTTCCGTCACGGTCTCCTCTCCGTCCGGAAACACCACCGCGACCGCGCAGGTGTACCATGCCTTCCGCTTCCGTCCCTTCACTCCTTCGAGCTTGGAAAGGATGTGACGGTTCTTTTCCGGATACGGCGTGTCCGTCCCGAGAAACCGTGAGGAATACACACCGGGACCGCCGTCAAACGCAGCGATCGAAAGGCCGGAATCGTCCGCCATCACGATCGCGTCTTCGACCGGAGCGATCGAACGGGCCTTGATGAGCGCGTTTTCCCGGAATGTCGTTCCGTTCTCCTCGATCTCGGCTTCGATCCCTGCTTCTTTCATCGAGAGGATCGTAAGACCCAGATCCCCCATGATCTCGCGGATCTCCCGCATCTTGTTTTCATTGCCCGTGGCAAATATCAGTTTCAAAAGCGCCCTCCGAAACGGCGAAAACCGCCGTTATTCCCCGTTTTCCTTTCCATCCGGTGAAGATTCCCTTCGCGGCGGTTTCGGCCCGGAAAACGTGTAAAAATACGTCTTCAGCATGCCGTTGTAGATCTTGCGGTTTTTGTCCGCCTTTCTTCCGATGTCCGCCTCGGCATCCTCGTAAGAAGTGATGAGGTACATGGACCAGCTGTCGAGCGCCCGGAACCGTTCTCCGATCGTCTGATACAGCGCTTTCAGTTCCTCTTTTTCCGACAGCCGTTCTCCGTACGGCGGATTCGTGATGAGGAAACCGTACTTCTTCCGGTGGCTTAAGTCCTTCACGTCCCGCGTCTCCAGATGGATCAGCCGGTCGACGCCGGCCCGCTTCGCGTTTTCTCTCGCAGACCGGATGCAGGAGGGATCGATGTCATAGCCCTGAATGTCGGTCACCACGTCCCTTTTCTGCAGATCCAGTGCCTCCGTCGACGCTTCGTACCAGAGTTTTTTCGGAACGAGGTTCGTCCAATGTTCCGCCGTGAATTCCCGTTCCAGTCCCGGAGCGATGTTCGCCGCCATCATGGCCGCTTCAATCGGGATCGTGCCGGAACCCGCAAACGGATCGACGAGGATCCGGTCCGCCTTCCACGGAGTCAGCATGATGAGCGCCGCAGCAAGGGTTTCCGAGATCGGCGCCTTCACGGTATCGGTCCGGTATCCCCGTTTATGAAGCGAAATGCCGGAGGTGTCGAGCCCGAGCGTCACCAGATCCTTTAAGATCGAGATCCGGATCGGGTACTCCGCTCCGGTTTCCGGGATCACGTCCGTCCGGTACGCTTCCTTCATCCGTTCCACGATCGCCTTTTTCACGATCGACTGAATGTCCGAAGGAGAAAACAACTTGCTCTTCACGGAGTTCGCCTTCGTGACCCAGACCTTGCCGTCTTTTGGCACGTACCGTTCCCACGGCAATGCCCTCACCTTCTCGAAGAGTTCCTCGAAGCTCCGCGCCTCGAACTCTCCGGCTTTTAAAAGCACCCGCTCCGTCGTCCGGAGGAACACGTTCGCCCGCGGGATCGCATCGAGAGCGCCGGCAAAGTGCACTTTCCCGTCTTCCACCCGCGTGATCTCATACCCGAGATCCGTGATCTCTCTTTTCAAGACCGATTCCAACCCGAAATGGCAGGGGGAAACGAGCTCGATCCTGTCTGTCATTGCCCGGTCTCCTTAGATTCTCCAAAACAGATGGAACGCCTTGGACCACTTCTCCGGAGTGGCCTCGGATCTTCTGACGATTTTTTCAACCTCGTCCAAAAGCACCTTCTCGGAACAGCGGGCAAGGTTTCCCGTAAGTTCCGCCTTTCCCTCTCTGCCCTCTTCCTCGAATTTGCCGTCGTACAGATTCGGGTCCAGCACCTCGAAACGGCCGTCCCTTACTACCGAGGTAAGGCAGACGTAATGCTCGCTGTGCGTAAACACACTGACGTAGCCTTCCGAAGAACGGTCGCCGACCAGGGCGATCGCCGTGCCGCCCGTCCTTAAGCACTCCTTGACGGCTTCGACGTCGTTCGTCGTTTCGTACTCAAGGCCGAATTTTTCGGCAAACGCCGGATAAAACAGTTTTGCGTCCGTGCCGTATCCGTGATTCGCCCCGACTTCATAGGACAGATTCAACGCGTCCTCCATCGTAAAGGAAACGTCGGTCGACGGATAGAGCCGGTCCAGCGCCATCATGGCCGATGCAAGGCCGCAGGCACTCGACTTGACCGTCGTGTTCTGCCCGTAAGGGTCTTCCGGCACGTCTGTCCGCGTCCTATATTTCACGTCGGGATAATCCCGCTGATTGACAAAAAGCATAAGGCACCTCCGGGCTCAGTCGTACACGTCCAGCGTCAGTCGGAAATCCGCTTCTTTTCCGTCGACCAATGCGTTTTTCAATCCTTCCGCTGCCGACCGGGCGATCATGACCTCGGCCGCTTCGTCGGTCTTGCATCCCTCTGCGGAAAGCACCAGATAATACGTTTTTCCGTTTTCCAGTTCCAGTTTCGGTTTCACGATGATCCGCTCGCCGCCGTTATAGTCCGAAACGCGGTAGGTTTTCTCGTAAAGCGGAGTTTCTCCGGAAGCATTGTCCGCGATCTTCAAAGTCATTTCGGCGCCTTCGTTCGTCTCGTCGGTGACCAACCGGAACACCAGCTTTTTCAGGGTGTCGCCGTTGGCCGTGAACGGCTGAGCGATCTCCTGCCCGTTCACCGTCGCCTCTGCTTCCCAGCGAGTCTCGGAATAAGCCGAATTCGCGGGACGAATGCTCGTCGCCAGCGCGATCATTGCCGGAACGATGAAGACGAGAAGGCCGATGACGTAACGCGCCCGGAGCCAGCCAAGCGAACGTTCCTCGGAAAGCGTGAGGTCGTCGACCATGAATTTAGGATGCCTGAATACAGCGAAAATGAGAATGAGCGCCGTAAGAAGCGACAGGACGATGTTCCCCGGAACGATGCCGAAGAGTTCGATCATGTTGAAGGAATTGCCCGGCTGTCCGTTCGGCAGCAGATTCTTGAATATCCCGTGGGTGAGTAATGCCTCGTCGTGGAAGAACTGGAAGAACTGCACGTTGAACGCCGCGAAAAGGACCATGAAGAACAGTTCTAGAATGAGCCAGATCTTCGTGTGTCTCGTCATGAAAGCGCCGAGCGTCCAGAACGGAATGACGGTCATCAGCCAGTGCGCGTGCCACTTCGTGAAGCAGAACATTGCCGCGAACGACAGCGCCGGAAGGAAGACGGCGTAACGCCTCTCCTCTTCATCCGACTTCGGTTTCAGGAAATAACTGTAGGCCATGACGAGCGCCAGGGCAATGATCACGAGATACACGCTGTAATGCACGTTCGTGAAGACGAAGCCGGTCTCGTAAGAGGCGTTGAATGCATAGGAAGTGACGGGCGTCGCCGAAGAGCCGATGCCGAAGCCGTACTCCCGGAACGAGGGGCTGTGCCAGTAAAACAGGATCTCGACTGCTGTGAGCGAAAGCGCGCCGAGGAACTGAAGCAGGATCTTCCAGAAATTCTTCTCGCGAAGGAGAAGAAGCGGCAGGAAGAACAAGATCGCCGTATACTTGAAAGTCATGCCGATCGTGAACCAGAACACGAACCAGAAGGGTTTCTTTTTCAGCCAGAAATACGTGCCCATCAGGATCGAGAACACGAGAAAACTCTCATACTGCCCCAGGATGAACTGGCCGAACAGCGCCATCGGAACGGTCACGTACGCATAGGTCGCGATCTTCGCCTTCCGGTCGCCGAGCCCGAGTTCCTTTCCGATCCTGAAAAACACGAAAGCGCCCATGAAATAGACGATCGCGGGCAGCAGTTTCGCCCACATGACCGGAACGAGTCCAAGCACGGCGCTCGGCGTCTTCACGATGCCGAAGATCTTCATCGGCAGATTCCAGATCGCGAAAATGAAGTAGGTCGTCGGAAGATACGACGCATGCAGCCCGGCAAGACCGTTCTCATCGATCCCCTCGGCCGCGAGATAATCGTAGAAGTCCCAGACATGGCCGTTTAAGTAGCCGTAGGAACAGCCCGCGGTATGGAGAAGGTCCCGCATCTGAAAGACAAGAAAACAAAATAGGACGAGCGCTCCGAGGATCGCCCAGTCATACCATTTCACCGCACTGTCCTTAAAAAATGCGGCGATCGGATTCACTTTCTTCACAGTCATGGTCTTCGCTTTTTTCATAGATTTTTCTCCATGCCGGCGGCTTTTGCCGGTTTATTCATTCTCTTCCGGGAGCGCGTCACGCTCCTCTTCCGCTTTTTGTTCCGCTCTCCGAAGGCCGACGAGGCCGAGCACCACGTAAAGCACGAACTTCAGCAAATTGACGCCGAAGATCCCCCACGCCATGCCCCAGATGCCGAAGTTCAGAATGAGCGGCACCGTGACGCTGAGGAATACGGCAATGTACGCCGCGGACGTGATCATCTGCACCTTTTCCCCGACGTAACGGAGCACGACCACCATCATCGTATTGCAGACGAAGAAGATCACCTGCCCCGCATTGGCGAGCAGGAACAACGGCTTCGCGATTTCATAATAATCCCTGTAGAACAGGTACACGAAGAGATGCGATCCTGCGACGGCGATCCCGGTCACGACCGCTCCGGCCGCAGCCATAAGAAGCACGATCTTTAAGAATCCTTTCCTCGTCAGACCGCCTTCCGCCTTGGCAATGTGTCCGGAAAGCACGCCGTTTAACGGCGTCGAAAGCAAGGACGTCAGTTTTCCCACGAGGCTCGCATAGTAAAAGAGCGACGTGAGTTCATTGCCGTTCGGCAATAAGAGCGGCAGAAGCAGCCGGTCCGCGCCCGCCACGAAGTCCGACAGGAAGAAGGACAAAGAGATGACGAACAGGATGCCGAGATGCTTTCCGAACGCCGGACTCCGGTCGAAGAACGGTTTCTTGAAAATGCGGCCGGTGATCCCGACGAAAGCAAGGCCCGCCACCTCGCCGATGAGCAGGATCAGCACCCACGAATGCGTGAGCGGATACAGGGCGAGCCCGATCAGATATCCGACGGCAATGATGACGTAATAGAGACAGAAATTCTTGTATTTCAGACTGAGCCGGTATTCCACGTCCGCGTAGAACCGGACCGCCGTCACGAGAATGAGCAGGATCAGCGCGAACACGTTCGCGTCGGCCGTGTCCCCCTGTTTGAAAATGACCATGCCGGCCGTGACCGCGGCCATGATGCCGAACGTGATGAGCAGGAAAACGTTATATTCGCCGTTATTCGTCTTCCGCTCCGAGGCGTAGATCTTCATCCGGCCGTAATTTGCGCCGGAACCGAAGGTGGAGGCGAGAAGGGACATGAGCGACGTATAGTACAGGATCCTGCCCTGTCCTTCCGCCCCGAGCGTTTTTCCGAGATAAGGATAGACGAGAAGGCTTAAGACCGCGTTCATGATCACGAGGCCAGCCGTCCCGAAAAGGAAATCGGAAATCACTTTTTTCTTCTTCGCTTCCATTCCGAAAAGATGTCTCCTGCCGTCACGGGGATTTGAAAACAAGGATCAAAATACCCCACTTTCCTAATATGCTAATATATCATAAGAAGCGGCATAGTTCAACCGGAAAAACCGCTGTCTGCCCGGTTGAGCATGGGCTTCATGCAGTAAAATCAAGCTTTTCTCGCTTTTTACTGCACGAAAAGTCCTGTTTTAGCCGGTTTCATGCAGTAAAAACGAGCCACTCTCGCTTTTTACTGCATAAAGCGTCGAAGTTCATCTTCGGAATGATTTGACATCTGTGTGCGCTTGTTTTATACTTTCTTTGTCCTAAGTCGCGGTCGCGATTGGGAAGCTATGCCATCAGAGGATCGCCATGGAACCGACTCTATCCGACGTCATGAACCGCATACATTCGATCAACCGGGAGTTCATCCGGGACTTTGACGAGATCGCTTCCCGTCACGGCATCCCGTATTTTCTCGCGGCCGGCTCTCTTCTCGGGGCGATCCGTCATCAGGATTTCATTCCCTGGGACAATGACGTGGACGTCAGCATCATGCGCAGTGATTTTGACAGACTCGCGCCTTTTTTGAAAGCCGAACTCGATCCTGAGAAATACGAGCTGGTGCTTCCCGAAGATTTCGGAAAGAAATACCGCGATATGGTGCCCTACGTTGCATACAAAAAAGCGAAGATCAAACTTGACCCCGCTTTTGATGAATTCTATGAAGAGAAAGCGTCCCGGATGACGCTCGATTTCTTTATCTTCGACCGCGTCCCCGAAGGCTTCCGCGGGAAACTGCTCGTCTGGCGCCTCGAATTCCTCTACGGACTTGCGAACGCGCATCGCTATAAAATCGATTATTCCGGGTACCCGGGGCTCCTGAAACCCGTTGCTTTCGTTCTGAAAGCATTCGGAAAGCTGATTCCTGCGAAAACGCTCCGGAAGCGGATCGCGAAAGTCGCCTCGAAATACGACGGCAATGACTCCGTGAAAACCATCAGCGTCACGAACGATCTCATGTCTTCCTTTGAGTACCGCTTCCCGGTCGAATGGTACGAAAGCGGCAGGAAGGCGCCGTTCGCCGGAAATGAATACCCGGTTCCGAAGGAGGCCGAAAAGGCACTGACGCTTCATTTCGGAGACTACATGACCTTGCCGCCGAAAGAAAAGCAGGTGCCGCACTTAAGTATCCTCGGTACGATCGGCGACGACACGATCACGCCGGATTCCTACAGTTTTGAATGAGATTTGAAATTGAGTAGGGGGGAGTTGTTCCCCCCTCTCACACCACCGTACGTGCCGTTCGGCATACGGCGGTTCAGCATAACTTCAAGGCATGACGCTCATTGTAGTAGTCCAGACAGCTTGCGAGTCCAGCTTTGGTGAGTACAGTTTTGGAAATCGCTCTGCAGACACAAGTTCTCGTGGCAACCCATTGATAACGATCACCGCTGTAGGCTGTGACTCTTGCAAGATCCTTACCTATCCCAAGTTTCTGCAATCCCCACTGCCGCTTGCTTGGCACTTTCCACTGTTTCCAGATGACCACTCGAAGTCTTGTCCTTAAATGTGCGTCAATCTCTGTCATTGCCCGTTTCATGGAGCCAAGAGCATAGTAGTTGATCCACCCTCTGGTTACCTGGTTAATCCGTTTGATCTTTTCGGTGACCTTTCCGGGCATCTTTCTGCAAGTCAGTTCTTTTAGTTTGCGTTTGAGTTTTGCTACCGAATCCTGATGCGGTCTGCACTTCCACTCCTCTGCCTTGCTGTCCTTGTAAAAACCGAAACCGAGGTATTTCAGCTTCTGCGGTCTTGTGATGTGGGTTTTAGTCATATTGACTTTGAGACCGAGTTTTCTCTGAATCCAATCCGTTATCGTTCGCATGACCCTCTTCGCACTCGCTTCACTTCTGACTGCTATGACACAGTCATCCGCGTATCTCGTGTATCGGAGTTCTCTTGCTTCCAGTTCTTTGTCCAGTTCATTCAGCATGATGTTCGACAATAGTGGTGACAGATTTCCACCTTGCGGGGTTCCGAGTTTTGTTTCCTCGTATCCCTGCTGTGTCATGACTCCTGCTTTGAGATATTTGCGGATAAGCGACTCCGTATCACCATCATTTATGATGTTGTGTACGAGGCTCATCAGTTTGTCCTGTGGTACGTTGTCAAAGAACTTCTCAAGATCAATGTCCACAATCCATTCATATCCCTCATTCAGGTATACCAGCAACTGCCTGATTGCCATTTCACAGCTTCTACCCGGTCTGAAGCCGTAGCTCCATTCCGAGAACAATGGCTCGCACATCGGGCTGATCACTTGCACTATGCCTTGCTGGATCACTCTGTCCATTACGGTCGGTATTCCGAGTTTTCTCACTCCTCCGTTGGGCTTGGGTATCTCTACCCTCCTGACTGGTTGTGGCTTGTACTGTCTCTGCCTGATTTGCTCCCTGATACTGTTCCAGTTCTCTTTAATATACTCGCCGAGTTCGTCAACGGTCACGTCGTCTACTCCGCCCGCTCCTTTGTTGGCACAGACTCTTTTGTAGGCGGCGTTCATGTTGTCCCTGGACAGTATCTTCTCCAATAGTTCTGACATTGCCTTGTGTGCTTTCTCCTTTCCGTTTCTTTGGATTCACCTTAAGTGTTACAGGGTCTGCTCATCTACGTTTCGCCCTTCCTGCTGTCAGGCACTCCTTGGAACATACATTTTGATTGCACGGTTACGTTGTTCAGCCCTTCGGCTTGCGCCTACTATGGCTTCTGCTGACTTCTCACAGTTCGTTGTTACTGCGGCCGATCAGGCCGTCTGTGAGATCTCACGGGATAAGTCTTCAGTCTTTCCTCGTCTACCTGCCTGATTTACGCACACGGGTTACGGTTGCCTTTTGGACTTCGCTGAATTTAGCCAGCTTATCCGCCATGTACGCCTTATATCAGGTTTCTGTTCGTCAGGCTACGATTTCGCTATCCCTTCTTCTCGCCCACACCTCACGATGTAAACCTTGGGAGTCGCTATGGGGTTCGTCGGCAACTACGCCCTTGTGGACTTTCACCACAGACTGACGGCATGCCCGTCATACTAAAAAACGGGGCCGCCTCAAATGGCGGCCCCGCTTCTTATTTTTCCTCACTCCTCAATCATCGGAATGAACATATTCTCTTTCAGTTCCTCCCGCGGCAAAAACGGCGCGAGGTCTTCAAGCGGCGGGCTCACGATGCGGCCGTCCGGCAGACGCTTCGCCGAACTCTTCGGCTCCCAGACCTGATCGGTGTCCGTGAAGATCTCGGTGAATACCGGTCCCGGAGTCGAAAGCGCCTGTTTCACCGCTTCCTGCATTTCCGCGTTGGAATGCGCGGAAAAGTACGGATATCCGAACGCTTTTGCGATTTTCTCATATTCCGGGAAAGAAAGATCGCCGGACTCCGGTCCGATGCCGACCTTCGTATGCTCCGAAAACAGATTCGTCTGCGTGATCCGGATCGAATGATATCCGTTGTTGTTGATGAGAAAGATCTTGACCGGCAGCCGGTTCGTCAGGATCGTCTGCAGTTCCTGCAGATTCATCATGATCGACCCGTCGCCTTCGAGGCAGACCGTCTCCTGCTTCTTTCCGGAAACGCAAGTTCCGATCGCCGCCGGCAAGCCGTAGCCCATGCTCGCGACCGCGGAGTTGTTCGCAAAACGGCTGCCCTTTTTGATCACGTAAGTCTGGTGACCTGCGACGCAGCAGGCTCCGTTGGAAACGGCCGTCAGCGACCCTTCCGGCAATTGTTCGGACAAGAACCGGATGAACGCGTAGACGTTCGCGCCCTTGCCGCTCTCCTCTTTCTGTTTTTCCGTACAGACCGGGTATTTTTCCTTCCAGCCGCGGCAGGTCGAAAGCCAGGTTTCATTTCCGAAAAGCTTTCCTTCCGGCAATGCTTCGTCCAACATCGTGAGAAAGTCCTTCGCATCCGCCCAGACCGGCATTTCCACGTGGAGCGTCGGCTTCATAAATTCCGCCTCGTCGACGTCCACCATGATGACTTCCGCCGCCCTCGCCCAGGTATCGAAACTGTAGCCGACCTGGCGGATCGAGATCCGCGTGCCGACTGCAAGAATGAGGTCTGCATTCTGCACCGCAAAGTTTCCGGCGCGGTCGCCCATGTTTCCGCCCCGCCCCGTATACAGAGGATGCCCGTCTTCAATGAGGTCGATCGCATTCCAGTACGTCACGACGGGAACGTTCAGCTTCTCCAGCACGCGCCGGAAGACCTCATACGACCGGGAAAGCCGGATGCCGTATCCCGCATAAAACACGGGCCGCTCGGCATTTTTGATCTTTTCAATGACCGTCCGGACCGTTTCTTCTTCGACCGGCGGCGGAAGCAGGCGGTCGTCCGTCACGGGATCGTATCCCACGAGTTCGTCCGTCTCGATCTTCGCTCCCTGGAAATTGACCGGAACGTCGATCCAGACCGGGCCGGGACGTCCGGTGACCGCGAGGTGATAAGCGCGTTCGAGATGGTAGCGGATCATCTTCGGATCTTCGATCATGACCGCATATTTCGTCAATGCGGATACCGCTTTCGTGATATCGTATTCCTGGTCGCCGACGGCGCGGAGCGGCCGTCCTCCGGTGAACTGTTCCGCGTAACGGGCCGTCGTGTCAAAGCGGACCTGGCCCGAGATCACGATCATCGGCAGGGAATCCAGATACGCGCCGAGCACGCCGGTGATCGCATTGGTGCCGCCGGGGCCGGTCGTGACACAGACGCAGGCCGGCTTCTGATCCAGTCTCGCGTAGGCTTCCGCCGCCATGGCGGCCGCCTGCTCGTGATGATTGTACAGGACCTTCAATCCCGCGTGGTGTCCGAACGCGTCGTTTAAGTGCATGGCACCGCCGCCGACCACGGAAAAGACGTCGGTCACTCCCCTGGAAACCAGAAAATCCGCAACGTAATCAGCGAGCCGAATCTTCATTGCCGTCCTCCCATTTTCCGATCCGCTCCTCCTCGACGACGAGCGGACGCTTCATGATGCGCTGATTCATTGACAAAATGTACTCTCCGATGAGCCCGATGAAGAAAAGCTGCATGGAGCCGAGCACCGCGACCAGGATGATGAGCGGCGCGACGCCCGCATTGAAGCCGTACCAGTTCACGAGTTTCAGCACGAGGTACACGATGGCAATGATGAAGCTGACGAGCGCGCCGAAGAATCCGAGGAACGTCGCGATTCGCAGACCCACCTTCGTGTAGGAAGTGAAGGAAAGCATGGCGCCGTCATACAGCCGGTACCAGTTGTTGCTCGTCTTGCCGGCGCGGCGCTTCGGCTGCCGGTACTCGATCTCTTTCCTGCGGAAGCCGAGTTCCGCGACGATCCCGCGTAAGAACGGCGTCGGGTCGTCGAGTTTTTTCAGCACTTCGACGAACGCCCGGTCATAAAGTCCGAACCCCGTATAATGTTCGATCTGCTCGACGTCTGAATACTTCCGGATCATTTTGTAATAAATGCTCCGGAGGAAATAGACGAACTTGCTCTCATCGCTCTTCGTCTTCCGGCCGATCACGATCTTGTAGCCTTCCTCCCAGCCCTCGACGAATTTATGGATCATTTCGACCGGATCCTGGAAATCCGCCGCGAGCAATATCCCCGCGTCGCCGGTCATCTGCAAAAGTCCGTAATACGGTGACTTGAACTGACCGAAATTCTTTGCGTTGAAAATCGCCTTCACGTGATCGTCCTTCTCCGCCATGAGACGGATCAGATCGCGCGTCTTATCCTTGGAATCATTGTCAATGAATATGATCTCGTAATCATATTCCGGCAGGTATTCGTCAAATTCCTCTTTTACCGCGGTCGCAATGGCTTCCACGTTCTCCTCTTCATTGTAGCAGGGGATCACCACGCTGATCTTACTCATTTTTTCCTCCCGGACGGACTTTTCCGCCGCGTCTTACTTCCCGGCGCTTCCGTGAAGCGCCGTCTGTCTTCATAATCCGGCCTTGTTTTCCGTTTTTCTGATCCACTCAATGGTTTTCGCGATACCTTCCGGAAACGCGGTTTTCGGGGCATATTTCGTGTCTTCGACGGTCTTCGACGTGTCGGCGGTCAGCTTCATTACCTGACCGGGACGGTAAGGGATCTCGCCGAAGCCGATCTTTGCTTCCGGCGACACTTCTGATGCCAGTTCCGTGAGGAACTCCCGGAGCGTTTTCTCTTCCGGACCCGCGAGCACGTAAACGCTGCCGCTCTTTCCGTATTTAGCCAAACGGTAAAACCACTCCGCCGCATCTTCCGAGTAAAGATAATTCCAGACCTGTTCTCCCTTCGTCGCCGCGAACCGTCCGGTTTCCGAGAGAGACCGGATCGCGGAAGAAATCAAAGTGAAGTCATTATCAAACGGGCCGTAAACGCTTAAGATCCTGGTCCAGACGAAATCGATTCCGGTTTCTTCCGCCAATGCGTTTCCGGACAGGCACGTCTTTAACTTTGCTTTTCCGTACTCGTTTTCGGGCCGGCACGGCGTTTCCGGCGTGAGCCGCTCTTCGGTCCTGCCGTATTCCGCCTGGCTGCCCGCGCCGACGAACACCTTCGCGCCGAGTCTTTTCGCGAGGCGGACGGCTTCCATGGCGTGCTCCGCATTCCGTTCCTGTAAGGCAGCGTCGTTTCTTGCGTCCCCGTAGGTGCCTTCCCATGCGAAATGGAACAGGGCGTCGATCTTTTCCGGCAGTTCCAGCGTTCCGGTCTTAGCAATGTCCCGTTCAATGACCGTGAGTCCCATCGCGCCTTCCGGCAGATTCCCCCGCTTTTTCGAGTCCGGACGGATCACCGCATAGACGCGGACGTTTTCACGAAGCAGCGTCCTTACGAGCGTTGCGCCGATCATGCCGGTCGCGCCGGTAACGAGGGCCGAACGGATCGTGCGACGGGGCTTATCCTTTTTTCGTGACAAAAAATGCATCATTGATTCCGGTCACTCATTTTTCCTTCACGGCTTCGTGCAGGACTTTCGCCATGTAATCCAGTTTTTCTTTCGTCATGCCGGGATAGAGCCCGAGCCAGAACGTATCCTTCATGATCCGGTCGGTATTCTCAAGCGGCGAGGCGATCCGGTAGGCATCGGTGCCCCGGAGTTCATCAAAACAGGGATGTTTCACGAGATTTCCCGCAAACAGCATCCGGGTCTGCACGTTCTTCCCTTCGACGAAGCGGACGATCTTTTCGCGGTCCACGCCTTCCCGGCAGGTCAGAAGAAAACCGAACCATGAAGGCTTCGTATCTTTCGTCGCTTCCGGCAGGATGAAATACGGTTCGAGGTCCCGCACCTTTTCATAGAGGTACTCGAAATTCGCTCTTCTCTTTTCCACGAATCCCGGCAGTTTGCTTAATTGCGCGACGCCGACGGCCGCCTGCATGTCCGTCACTTTCAGGTTGTACCCGAAATGCGAGTATACGTATTTGTGGTCGTAGCCCTTCGGCAATTCGCCGTATTGCCCGTCGTACCGGTGCCCGCAGAAATTGTCCTTCCCCGGCGGACAGACGCAGTCCCGGCCCCAGTCTCGCAGCGAGCGGACGATCTTCGAAAGGAGCGCGGAATTCGTATAGACCGCGCCGCCTTCGCCCATCGTCATGTGGTGCGGCGGATAGAAG
>JAEEGL012877048.1_pt1 | contig 24780 bp, 21 predicted proteins | sample 9134231 | NCBI WGS metagenome assembly JAEEGL01 (sample SAMN16246548, study PRJNA631951) | gut metagenome | biome: gut microbiome; feature: rumen; material: fiber-attached | host: Bos | place: Iran: Karaj | collected 2018-10
CTCATTAACAAGGCTGGTAACAAATAGATTAATGACAAACATAGCATCAATTAGAACATTCATTGACAGCGGGGATTATGCTAAATTAACATCACAAACAGGAAACTCAATCATAAGCGCAAATTTTTATGAGGCATTAGTCGGTTTGAATTTAAATTCTGAAGGAACAAATCTTGAGTTTGTTGCTCAATGGGCCCCTTCTGTCAAAATGAATCGAACTGCTCATAGTAAAATAGCGCTGTCATATGATTATTACCAGCCAATATCAAACACTATTAATAAACTAAAAGAAACTGCTAAACAAGCAGTAAAGATAGTGGGACGAATAAAAAAGTTAGAATCCTCCCCTGATTTGGAAACAAGAACATCTGGGAAAATTACAGTGGTATATCTGGATGACAATGGCAATAAGAAAACGACAACAGCCATAATCCTGTCAAAAGATGACTACCAAAATGCTATCAGGGCTCATTCCGATGGAAATCACGTTGAAATTACAGGGGAGTTTTCAGGTCAGAAGAACAACATACTTACCTGTGAATCGTTTTCTATAATTGAATGATTAGAGCATGACATCTGATCACTTGGAGCAGCTGGTCAGGATTTCTGACAGGTTAGCCCGATCTCAAAAACCCGGAAGTCATGGATTTGCGGAAAGCGCTGCTTAAAATTCTGGTTAACCGCTGCAGATTTATCGAATAATGCCTTGCCACCGGATCTGATGACGCGTCTTTTTTGGAAATGCGTTCTTCATGATCCGTTAGCAAGGCGCCAAAGTCTCCGCGGCATCGGAAAGGCCTGACAGAAAAAGCCTTATCAGCCCAGACCGGTTCCCACTCTGAAGGAACCATAGCCGTAGATGCCGGTATTGTTGCACCAGGGACATGTCAGTTCCGCCTGTCCCTTGGTCTGCAATTCTCTGCTAATATCCCGGGAGCAGAATATCTTGCCGCAGGAGCACTTGTTCAAAATAAAATTCGTGCCGCAGTAAGGGCAGACACCACCGGTAGATGTTACCTTGTCAATATCAAAGTCCGCCCCGCTGCCGGACGCTGTCAGAGCGTCATACATTTCTTCGTCGGGAATCTTGTAGGTGCCCAGTTCGCGGTAACCGCTGCCATCCTTTTCATAAAGAATGATATATCTCCTTTTAACGGTGCCGCATTTCCCGATTATCACCTTCAGATTGTCGTTCTCAATCCCCTTGCTCAGATCAGCCCTAGGGCCTTTCCGGAGATCGATCTTATGAAGTCCTTCAATGCTGGTGGCGTCCGGCATCATCTTTTCATCGCTGAGCTCCTGATTATCGCCCACGGCAACGCTGTTGGTCTGAATGGAAGCGGACACCCACTTAAAGAATGATTTCACGGTATCGCTGTCCATGTTGTCCAAAAGATAGATCTGCTCGGTAATCTGTCCCAGAATCGAATAATCAATCTTGGCTCCCAGAGAGAAGGCAATAATGTTTGCCTTGCCGCGATAATCCCGGTTCCATCTGCTAAAGGCCTTTTTATAGGAATCAGAGGTGGGGTTGCCATCGGTGAAGAAGAATATTATGGGCTTCCAGTCCCCTTTCTGATCCCGGGTGGACTTTACTACATTCCGGTCAATTTCATCCATCAGGCAATCCATGGCCCGGCCGTAGTCAGTGCCGCCTCCCAGAGGCAAAGCCGGAATGGTGAGAGCATATACCTCGGTAAGCTTATGAAGCACCCGGGCCTGTCCCGCAAAAACCACGGTGGAAATAAAGGCGGTTTCCAGGGCATACGGATCGGTGCTGAGTTCGCCGGTTATGGTCTTAAGCCCGTTGTCAACCTTTTGCAGGTGCGGAGCCATGGACTCGGAAACATCAATGACAAAAAATATCGGCAGTCTTCTCATGGCATGATCTCCTTACGGAATGAGAAAAGAAAAAACAAAAAGGCCCGATTAATCCCAGTCGACAAGAATCTGGGACAGTTCAATGATTCCGCCGTCCCCGATTTCCAGACTCTGCCCCACTTCCAGATTAAGGGTGATGTTGTCAGAAAAAAATCCATTCTTGATGACATGGACTGATTTGTCATTACGAACAGCATAATAAATGCCTCTGTCATCACCATAGTATCTGCGCTGTCTGTTTTTTTGTATGCTCAGCTTGACATACCCCGGCGGAAAATCAATCCCGGCAACATACATGCCCCCTTTGATAATTGTTTTAAACCCTCTGGCAGGATCCTTCCAGGGATCTGCCTGCGGAGCCGGGTTAGGGGACGGCGCAGGATTTGGAGCCGGTCTTGGAACTGGAGCGGGATCAGGTCTGGGAGCCGGGGCAGGATGGCTGTCCTGCCTGTATTGCCCGGGATCGATTTTCCTGACATTGTCTATTTCAGCATCGGGCATCTCATGCTTGGAGAAAAAGTCTCCGCTGTCCGTAACGGCCGCGCTTCCCGCCTGAATAGAAGCCGATATCCATTTGAAAAAGCTTCTTACCTTGCCGCCGTTGAGATCCTTCATCTCGTATATCTGATCAGAAAACTGTCCCAGCTGATGATAATCAGCCTGATCTGACAGCGAAAATACAATGACGCTGACATTCCGGGCATAGTCCCTTTGCCACCTGTCAATGATGCTTTTACGAGATGCCTTTCCTCCGGCGGTAAACAGAAAGACCAGAGGACGCCAGTCCCCCTTCTGCGCCGCCGTGGACTTTACCACGTCACTTCTTATTTCCCTTATCAGAGCTTCAAAGCCGGCGCTGTAATCAGCCTCGCCGCCGGAATAGGGGATATCAAAGGGGGATAAGGCATAAACCTCAGTCAGTTTGCTTAACAAAGTCGCCCTTTCTGCAAAGACAATAGCTGAAATGCAGGCGGTCTCCAGAGAATAAGGATCTCCGGAAAGCTCATCAACTATCAGTCTGAGCCCCTTATCCAAAACTCCGAGATGTTCCTTCATCCTGCCGGAAACATCGATTAAGAAAAAGATCGGAAGTCTTCTCAGCATACTGTATTACCGCAGAACAAGCCTTAATTGGAAACCAGCTGCACCATGCACAGCCGGGATCCCGGATCCTTGCCGAACAGAATCTGCCGCTTTTCAGTGAGTTCAACGCTCTTTCCGATGGGAACAGGCACATGATTAGTCACATCGTACATGTCCGGAATGGCCCGGTTAATGAGAATCCATTTCCCGTTATGGAAATGAAAATCTCCCACTGGCTTCTTGTCTTTGTCCGCAATCTTTTCATTCGGATGCACGTTGCGGTCGATGTGCCATTTGTAAAGGGACTGCTTGGTAAAGACCATAAGGCGGTAATTCTCCGAACGGAAGTTTTCCGAGGGCCGGGGCCGGTAGTAGAAATTCAGTATTGGGAGTTCTCCCTTATAGGGGGTGCCGCAGAAGGGACAGCAGGGCTTCTTGCTGTTATCGAACACGAAATACTTCGATTTGCAGTTCGGATTCTGACAGGGCTGAATGAGATCCACGGTCTTAATCAGAGCTTTTTCCCAGTCATCTGCAGTGGGCCGTTTTTTAGGATCGTGGAGACCGTCAATAAAGGCCTTCTCAAAAAGCTCCGCAAGATAAGGGCCGCACAGCTTATAAGGCAGCTTGGTAACATCCCCCTGAGGGAGCTCATATTTATCAAGCTTGCTGACATTGGGTCGATTCCGCTTGTCCGTGGGATGCTCCACAAAAAGAGCTTCCTTCCCCATGCAGAGCTCCTCATCCTTGGCGGGATCATTAGGATCGCAGATCATGCTGCCCCTGAGGGGATGCCGATACAGCAGGTACATGTAAATGAGCACCGCCAGAGCATAACGATCCGTGGTGATTTTAGGCACCTCCTTGCTGGGATCTCCCTTAGGCAGCTTTACCGTCTCCAGAACCTCCGGCGCAATAAAGTCCGGGGTGCCCACCACATCCGGGGGATACTTGCCCGGCACCACCAAACCGTCAATATCGATGATGCAGGCATCACCGGTAAGAGGATCCACCAGCACGTTTTTGTATGAAAGATCCGAATGGGCCAGTCCGGCGGCATGCATTCTTTTCACCGCCCGGGCGATCTTGATGCAGACCTGAAGATAATTAAGCCAGTTGCCCTTCTGATCGTCCTCAAGAATCTTGTTCCGGAGCTTGGGGGAGGCAAACCACTTGCCCTCCTTTTCCTTGCCCTTGAAACGGCCGCTGGCAAAGAAGAAATTGGAACGGTAGGTGGGAGAGGTAATGCCCAGCTTTTTAATGCCCTTATGCTCCCATTCCACGATATGCGTCGGCCAGCAAAAAAGCTTCCTGAGGTTTTCGCCGCCCTCCTTGTCAAAAAGCTGCTTCGCATAGGTGTCCACGATTTTTATAAGGCGTTCCCGGGTGTTGGAATCCTGCTCTTTCCGAAAAAATCCCACCACATAGGTTTTGTCGGTACTGAAGTAAACATCCTTCATGGCGCCGGAGCCGATTACCTCGGAAGCATCAAATTCAATGGCTGCGCCGTCCAGAGCCGTAAGCCTGACAATATTCGGTTCTTTACTCATTTTGCTGCACCGCCTTTGCACATCACCACTATTGTTCTGTCATCATGATTGCCCACAACCCAGAAATTAAGCCACTCCAGAAGCTGCTCCGAAAGATCCTCCGCGCTGGAATCCAGCTTAAGGGGCGGAGAATCATCGCTTCCGTTTTCCGTAAGATCCTGCCAGAAATCATCCCATTTGGCTTTATCCTCCAGAAGACTTTCGGTCTCAAACTTGGCGTCGGAGACCCCGTCCGTCATGAGCATAATGGCCGTATAGTCCGGCACGCACTGAATCCGGATCCGCGCCATAATCTCCTGGGAATTGGCAAAAATGCTCTTCATGGTCAGGAATCTGGTCTGTCCGGCAAATTCTCCGGAATCCGGAGTGTTCATAAGATGGGTATTTGCGGAATTACCGGCATCATAAACCGCAATGGCGCCGTCTCCGATGGCAAAAGAAATAATAAGCTGCCGGTCATGCATCTTTCTGGTGATAACGCAGAGGAGCGTAGTGGCAAAATCCCGGAGCTCCGACTTCTCCTTGGTGGTAGGCACCAGTTCATTTAAGGATTTAAAGGCTTCGTGAGCCGCCTTGGGGAGTACGTAGTAAGCGCTCTTTCTGAGCTGCTCCAGCTCCGCCTCGCCGAATCCGGGATTGCTCTCCAGCCGGGTCAGGGCCTCCTGGAACTTCTCGTTTTTAACCAAATCCGGAAGCCTTTCCGCCACCACCTCGCAGGCCCGTTCCGCTCCCATTCTGGAATACTTGGCAGAGCCGGCTCCGTCAGCCACCACAAGATAAGTCCATCCGGTAACGTCATCGGTCTTTATCTGAAAATCATCATCCCGGGGAGCTCCCACATGGGCATGAGAGCGGCCTCTTCTGCTGGCCCCGAAAATCTTCACCTTACCGTTGTCCGCAGTGCAGAATCCAGTTGCGGTATCGGGCTTGTAGTAAGGGATGTCCGTATTTGTCCTGATATCCTTCCAAAGATCCCGGGGATTAGGCCGCGGTTTCGGGGTAACCGGGGCAGTCTGAACGGGATCCGGTTTAACCACGGTCTCTGGCGAATTATTTACGGCCGCTGATTTATGATCATCCTCAACCCGGAGCCCGTTAACCGAAAGCGATGTTTCGCCCTTTGGTTCCTGATTTAATTCCGGTTTAGCCAGAGTTCCGGTCTCGAACCGGACACTGTCCGTTTTTTCGGCCGGCGCCGCGGCGTTTTCAGACGGGACTGCAGCCTTATTATCAGAACAATTACCGGGAGGATCTGCAGTTTTGAGGACGCAGTCTTGCGCCTCTGCGCTCTTATCAGTTACAGACTGGGCAGCACTGCTGACAGCAGGATCGGTCTTATGAGTCCGGCAGATGTCTTCAGGCGCCTGAAGTTTATCAAGCTCATCAGCAATGCTCGCCGGAGAAGTCTGCTCAGGCCGGCTGCAGCCTTCAGGAGCCGGAACATCTGCAGGAGGCTCAGTCTCCGCTTCCTTGCCGCTGTCAGGCTGAGGATCAGCGGCGCCATGGGAACTCACAGGGGGCTTATCAGCGCAAACACCATCCGCTCTGCTGAATCTGAAAATGTGTCTGACAATAATGTCATCCTCTGCCGCATCGCTTTTATAGGTTACCGCAAAATAATGCTCTTTGTTTACACCGACAGGAAGCCTTATCGTTACATATTCTTCTTTATAGTCCACGTACGTCCTGTCGATGTCCGTTTTAGCAACAGCCGGTTTGTATTTTAAAGCCTTATCAAGACAAATCATCTTGCATTGCTGTTTAGCCTCCTCAGTAAGCAAATCGCTTTTCAGCAATAGCCCCATCTCACGGCTTAACTGCCTGCATACAATAACAACAACGTCGCCGGCATCATCATGAACAACTTCAAAGACTTCCCCGGAAGACTCCGGTTTCATATCCCAGGGCTTTCCCGGAGCTTCCACTTCACTGCCGCTGTTATTCTCGCCGGATGATTCATCATTCCGGACGTTGTTATCAGATGAAACAGAAGAGACCGGTGCTCCGGGGACTGCTTCCGCCCCGGCATCTTCCCCGGATAATTTGTCCGCGGTCTTTTCCATTCGGGGATCCTTTTGCGGGGAAGCTTCCTCCGAAACAGACGCCTCTCCGGAACTCAAAACCGTTCCACTGTCTTTTGCGCAGTTCTCTTCTGTCATAAATCATCCGTTAAATCAGTAAATACATGCCCGTCGCATTTAACCGGACACATCATAAAACCAGGTTAATCTCGCTGGGGGGCGGCGGCAGCTCGGCGCTGTCGGAACCAATACCCTGACTGCGGTTGCAGTCATCAATGGATGACGACACCCATTGGAATAATTTGATAAAGGAATCACTGTCCAGGTTTTCCAGCTTGTACACCGAGGACGCGAGCTTCTTCAGGGCGCTTACATCAGCCTGAGGCCCGGCGGCGCAGGCAATAAACTGGCCGAATCTTCTCCTGGAAATTTCCTGAACCATGTTCTCAAAAACCATGATGTCCGAAGGCTTGCCGTCCGTCATCACCAGACAGACCGGCAGCCAGTCCCCCTTGGCAGCGGGGGTATTCCTGATAAACTCCGCATCAATTCTCTGACACATGAGCTCCAGAGCCTTGCCCAGATGAGTAGGCCCGAAATCAGGAGTTTTGATTTCCGGGATAACCACCTCGTCAATGGGAGTCAGCGGAAAAAGAAGCGTTACGTCCTTGTCAAAGGTGATCAGCGAGAGATGCACCGATTCCAGCGCAAAGGGATCGTGCTGCAGGGTGGATACCATAGAATCCAGCCCGACCTTTACAGATTCTATGGGCTCCCCCTTCATGGAACCTGAAGTGTCAATCAGCAAATAAACAGGCAATCGTCTCGTCATCCCGCATTATCCTCCCGGAAACCTTCCTGTTAAACCACCACGTTAATCTCATCGGGCGGAGGAGGCAGGTCATCCATGCCGGAGGATTCGGCGCCGGATTCCTCGATCTTCTGACTGCCGCTGCTGACAGAGGCGGACACCCACTTGAAGAAGGCCTTGATGGATTCGCTGTCCGTGGAATCCAGGGAAACCACGTTTTCAGTAATCTTCTTCAGCACCTTCGTATCAGCGGAGGTTCCGGCAGCGCAGGCTACTACCACGCCGGTCTTGACCGCCCTGAAATCCTGAATGCCCTTATCGACGTCATCAGTGGGACCGCCGTCCGTCATGATGAACACCATGGGCTTCCAGTCGCCTTTCTGTTCGGCGGAGGTCTTTACCACCTCATTGGAAATGCACTCGGCCACCTTGGAAAGAGCATGTCCCATCTCGGTACAGCCGCTGGCAGTGAGGGAAGGCTCCGTTACCGCATTGATTTCAGTGAGAGGCACAATCTGCTCTACCTTGGAATTAAAGGTAATAATGCTGATATAAGCCGTTTCCAGAGCATAGGGATCGCTTTTAAGGGCTGACAAAAGAACGTTGAGGCCGTTTTTAACAGCTTCAATGGGTTCGCCGTACATGGAACCGGAGGTATCCAAAAGCAAATAGACCGGAAGTCTTCGCATATTAGTCTCCTAAGGAACTTTGCATAAATAAGATTAAAGCTGAGACTGCCGCTCAGCGGCAATCCCTGTTGTTTTCGTGTTTCAGTTTACTTTTGTTTTCTGAGCTGTTTTTTACTCAAACATCGCCTTCCTGCTGCGCTCTGTCTGTAAAACCATCAGCGCGGCTCTGTTTAAACAAAGCTTCGCTTAATCTGATTCATGGTCTCGCAGACATTTTCGGCATTCAGGGGATCGCCCAGCGCCCAGAAGCACCAGCTGCCGTCGCTGTCCTTGAAAAGCTTGCCCATAACCATGGATTTCCGCCCTCTGAAGGAAGGATCCGAGGCAACATTGAAGGAAGCATGAACCTTTTTGACCACGGACGGCGTGCCTTCAAACAGCCTGATGGAGGCATAGGGAATTTTGGCAAAATCACCGGAATCCTCCGCATAGTTCAGAAAAAAGAATATCTGCTGCACGTTGGGATTAATCTTCCGGAGATCCACCTGAATGATTTCATTATCGCGGTCGTTATTGATTTCATCGCCGGCGCGGTCGTCGCCGCTGTGCCTCAGGGCGCCGTTTTCCGTAAACAGCTTGCCCCGGGGATAACCGTACTTGATAAGAAACTCCGGCAGATACTGCGGCGAATAGATGTAATCGACCATTTTGCGGTCTTTGTCAAAAAGGATGCAGCTTAAATCCAGATCCACCTCTTCGGTGCTGGGAAAAAGCCCCAGAAAACCCTTGCTGCGGATCTTGCCCCAGTTGCAGCCCACGCAGAATTCGGTGATGCCCTTATGACCGTCCGCTGAGGGGAGGTTTTCATCAGCCTTTTTAAGGTTGAACCGGGAGCCTTTCTTTAAATCAATCATCTTAATTACCAACCAGAAAAAAGCTTTTTAAGCATACTTGTTGACGAGATAATCAAGTTCCTTGACATAAGCATTGCCAAGAGCCACAAAGGTCCAGCTTTTGCCGTTTCTGACCAGCTTGCCGAATTCGATAAGGGTTGCCCCGTCAAAATCATCGTCCAGCTGATAGCGGGCGATTTCCCGGCCGGTATCCTCGTCCACGATGCGGATATAGGCGTCATCCACCTGCCCGAAATGCTGCCCCTTGTCAAAGCACTCGTAAATTGACACCACAAAAATGATTTCCTTGATCCGGGGATCCACTGCGTCAAGATCCACGGTCAGGGATTCGTCATCGCCGCCGTCGGAGTTGCCGCCGGTTCTGTCATCGCCGCTGGACTTTACGGAACCGTCGTAGGAAACCTGATTGTTATAGAACACAAAAAATTCATCCCGGGGGATCTTGTTGTTAGCACCGATCATGAAGGCGGAAGCGTCAAGATCGTAATCATCGCCGCCTGAGCTGGGATTCCAGCCCAGTCCTACCAGCGCGTGCTTAATGCCGATATTGGCGGAATTGCCCTTCTTTAAATTTATTGCCATCTCTCTTACCCCTGTAAAACAACAGAAAATTTTTAAACTTATAACTGTTATGAATTATCGGATATCAATAAAAAAGGATAAACACAGCGGCAGGTTTTTCTTGAGATCTTTCACAGAAAGATCCGGAAAACATGAAACACTAGAAAAGGAGCGGCAGAAAACAAAAAACGGAGACAGCGGGAACGAAAGCAAACAAGGCTCATAACGCCCTGACAGGTTTCAGGGCACGGCTGTCAGAGCCTTGTTTTAGGGAAGTCTCCGGGCGGGAAGCTCATCAGGAACCGGCAGCCTGATGAGCTTCGGCAAGCCTCCGGTTAAGCTCCTCCTCGTCAATCACCTCAATCCCGTACTTCTGAGCATCCTGAAGCTTGGTGCCGGCAGACTCTCCCGCAGCCACCAGATGGGTTTTCCGGGACACGGATCCGCTGACCTTGGCGCCCAGAGCCTCCAGCTCGGCCTTGACCTCCGAGCGCTTCCGGGAAAGAGTGCCGGTAAGCACCACGGTTTTGCCGAAGAACCAGTTTCCGGAGATCTGCTCCAGAGCCTGACTATCCTGTTTGATGCTTTCCGGTTCCCGGCCCCAAGTTTCCAGAATGTCCCTGATGATGTTCCGGTTATGCTCCTCCTTAAAGAAGTTCACAATATGCTCGGCGCTGACCATGCCGATATCGGGAATGGTCATAAGCTCCTCCAATGAGGCCTTTTCCAGGTCGTAAATCGAGGCATAGCGCCGGGCCAGAGCCAGCGCGGTGGCTTCCCCGGTTTCCCGGATCCCCAGAGCATAGATAAACCTGTTCAGGGGGCAGTTTTTGCTGCTGTCAATGTTGTTCTTAATGGTGGCGGCCTTTTTGTCCCCCACCTTTAAAACAGTTACCGCCTTTCTTTCCGCTTCTGAAAAGAGGTCAATCTCCCCCTTGTCCGAAACCTCTCCGGGCATGAGATCATCTGTCCCGGATGCGGTATCCCCGCCGGCCCGGGCTTCTTTGTCCGCGCTTTCCTCCGTTCCGCTGACTCTTTCTCCGTAGGGTACCCTGGCCATGGCTTCAGCGGTAAGGTGGTAGATATCGTTTATGCCGTTAAGGAGACCGGCCTTCATGAAGGCGTCCACAAAGCTGTCTCCCAGCCCCTGAATATTCATGGCATTGCGGGACACGAAATGCATAATGGCCTCCTTCTGCTGCGCCTTGCAGAAAAGTCCTCCGGTGCAGCGGGTGACCGCTTCCTCGGGAAGTCTCTCGAGACTGCTGCCGCAGACGGGGCAGATCTTAGGCCAGATAATTTCCTTTTCCGAGCCGGTTCTCATGTCGGCAATAACCCGCACCACCTGCGGAATAACATCTCCGGCCCTTCTTATGGAAACATGATCCCCCAGCTTAAGTCCCAGTCTTTCAATTTCGTCGGCATTATGGAGGGTAACATTGCTGATGGTGGCTCCGGCCACGTTAACCGGCTCCAGCCGAGCCACGGGAGTGATTACTCCGGTGCGTCCTACCTGAAAATCCACAGCCCGGACAGTGGTGATTTCCTCCTGAGCGGGGAACTTGTGCGCCACGGCATAACGGGGACTCCGGGACACATATCCCAGGATCTCCTGCTGCTCCGTGTTATTAACCTTGTATACCACGCCATCGATATCATAGGGGAGCTGCATTCTCTTTTCCTGAACGGATCTGTGGAACTCCTGCAGGAAGCCGAGCCCCTTGCCCACCCGGTATTCGGAATTAACGGGAATGCCCCATTTATGTACCAGATCCAGTCTGTCGGAATGCCGGACGGGCAGATCAAATCCCCGGCATTCCGGGACAAAATAACAGTTAAAGGTAAGACCGCGCTTTGCGGTAATGGCGGGATCCTTCTGCCTGAGACTGCCCGCGGCCGCATTCCGGGGATTGGCAAAAACCCGGTTCTTGGAGGAAGGGTTTTTCCGGGCCTCTTCATTCAGGGCATTAAAGCTGGCATGGGGCATATATACCTCCCCCCGCACCTCCAGGTATTCCGGAATCTGATCTCCGTGGAGGGTGAGGGGCACGTTTCTGATGGTGCGCACCTGGGCGGTAACATCCTCACCGGTCTGACCGTCCCCCCGGGTGGCCGCCTGAACGAGCTCGCCGTTTTCGTAAATGATGCTGCAGGCCAGACCGTCCAGCTTCACCTCGGCGCAGAATTCGATATCGGCCTCGGACACATTAAGCCCGGCCGCGGCTCTTCTGACAAAGTCGGAGAGCTCCCCGTCGTTAAAAATGTCATCCAGAGACATCATCCGGGATTTATGGGTTACCTTTTTGAAGTCCTCCAGCGCGGGCCCGCCCACCTTATGAGTGGGGGAATTGGGATTGTCCAGATCCGGATGCTCCTTTTCCAGCGTCAGCAGCTCCTGAAAAAGCCGGTCGTATTCGGCGTCAGGCACCGAGGGATCGTCCAGCGTGTAGTATTCATAGGCGTATCTGTTAATGAGCCTTCTGAGTTCCGAAATCCGCAAAGCTGCTTTCTCAGCGGGAAGCTCCCCGGCGCCGGCCGCTCCAAAAGTGTTATCCGCCATTTTTTCTGCCATTTTATCCTCTTTATTCTGCCATTTCCTTGATACTCCGGACAGGTAAGTATAGCCGTTACCAGAGCCGGCACAACGATTTTGTAAACCGCGCCTGAAATCCCTAGGAGACCGCTTGCCTCCCGAACCTGATTTCCTGCGATGGCGGCTGTCCGCCGCAGCTTCCTGCCAGAGCAGCTCTGATATTGAACCTGTGAAGAACTCTGTTATAGAATAATAACCGGCATTATGGTAAAATTCAATACTTTTAACAGATTGATTTAGTAAAGCGGATTTATTGTATTCGTGTTTATTTTCCGGCGGTATCCCGGTGCCATATCATTGCCATGGAAGACTGCGCGCTAAGTTCATTGCATTAGTATCATTCATTAAAAGATAAATTATTCCTTAACCAGTACAAGCATGTTAAAATGAGTTAAATTTATCACCGGATTCAGAAAATGTTCTCCCCTGTCAAGCTGCTGCTCTTCCTGAAAAAATTTACTTACCGGACATTCCTGACTGCCGTGATAGCCGCGGATATCGCCGGGATGTCGTCCATGCTCCTTATCTGCATCCGGCCGGATATTCATCGAAATCTGGTCTCTGTGTTCCGGGATCTCAGCGGCTTTGCGGGGCTCCCCTTTCCGGAACGCCAAGAAATGCCCCGGTCTGCCCCAGCCGCGGACTCCGCCCCCGGCTCCCGGGAAACGCCGTCATATCACTCTCTCGCGGATCCCCGGCAGCAGTATATTCCGTTTGAAAAGTCCAAAAGAGAGCTCATCAGAATCTACCGGGAGGCTCCAGTGCCGGAAACCTTCTACTGCCGCTGTCCTCTTATCTTCCGAAACGGCAAAATCTACCCGGATATCGCCTCCTGCGGCTACAAAATCAGAAAACAGGAAAAACGCGCCCGCCGCATCGAATGGGAGCATATTGTGCCGGCCTCCTGGTTCGGCGGGCAGATGGCGTGCTGGAAACAGGGCGGCCGCAATAACTGCAACAACGTGCCGGAATTTGAAATCATGGCCGGAGACATGCATAACCTGGCCCCGGCAGTGGGAGAAGTCAACGATGACCGGAAGGCCTACCGCTACCGGCAGTTTCCCCATCCGGAGCAGTCTGTCTACGGGAAATGCCGGTTTTTCATATCGGAGGATAAGCCCAGAGCTGCAGAGCCGCCGGAATACACCCGGGGCTTTATCGCCCGATCCTTCAAATATATGGCCAGACAGCACGGACTTAAGTTTTCCAAAGGGGATCGGCAGTTTATGGAGATCTGGGACAAAAAATACCCGCCGGACGCCTGGGAATGCCGAAGAAACCAGCTTATCAAACAGGTTCAGGGAAATGACAATCCCTTCGTAACCGCAAAATGCCGTGAGTGAATAAAGAGCCGTCAAGCCTCATGGCTAAAGGCCGCTAGAGTAAAGCGGGAACAGAAGCTCTTAAAAAATGCCCGGGCAGGAGGTGTTTATCAGGGAACAGGAAAGGTCAAACACCCGGTTCATGGCCTCGTTCCAGTGCCGGAGAAAGCCGGTCAGCACCAGCCGGAGCACAATGAGACCGCAGAGCAGGGAGACCGCAAAACCCAGGCTGAAGATATTAAGCTGCGGGGCCGCTCTTGTCATGACGCCGAAGGTAAAGTTCACCAGGAGCATGGCGCAGATGGAGCTCAGAGACAGGGACAGCGCCAGGGAAAACATCAGGCTCCCGAAACGGGCGAATTCCATAAAGGGGATGCTGAAAAAGCCCGCAAAGCCCACCGGGAGGGTAACAAAGCTTTCCGCCAGAAGCCGGAACAGCACCAGATGGCCGTTCACCGCAAAAAAGAGAATGGTAGCCAGCACCGAAAAAAACTGCCCCACCACCGGGGTATTGGAACCGGACACCGGATCCACCAGGGAGGCAAAGCCCAGACCTGTCTGCATGGCCACTACCTGTCCGGCCACCACGAAGATCTGGGAAATAAACTGGGTGACGTACCCCATCATAATGCCGATAATGATCTGATAGCCCGCCAGAAGAAAGAAGCCCGGACTCATGAGATCCGGGATATTCCGCATTTCCGGAACCATGGGATAGATAATGACGGTAAGAGCCAGGGAAAGTCCCAGCTTCACAATGGAGGGCACGCTCCGGGAGCCCAGAGCGAACATGGCCATGACACAGGAGGAAACGCGCAGAAACGGCAATATCAGAGATGCCAGAAAGGAGAGCAACATTTCCTCTGAAAATACCATTTATCCCTTTTCCCCCGCCTTGGTTCTTAACCTTGCCCGCCCCGGTTCAGCCGATAACCGAGGGGATAAGCTCCACCAGATGCCGGAAAAAGCTCATCAGCTTTTCCAGGCCCCAGTGGGCTCCCAGAGCCAGAGCTACCACGGTTATCAGAAGACGGGGCAGAAAGCTCAGGGTCTGTTCGTTGATGGAGGTCGCCGCCTGAAACACGGCCACCAGAAGTCCCACGGCCAGAGAGGGCAGGATGGAGGCTGCCACCAGCACCGTCACCACCCACAAAGCCTCTCTGACGATATCCACAAAGACCTCGGGATTCACGCTATCCTCCCAGACCGAAGCTGGACACCAGACTGCCCATGATAAGAGACCAGCCGTCCACCAGCACAAACAGCATGATCTTGAAGGGCAGGGACACAATCATGGGAGACAGCATCATCATGCCCATGGCCATGAGAATGCTGGCCACCACGAGATCGATGACCAGAAACGGCAGAAACAGCATAAAGCCCATCTGAAAGGCCGTTTTAAGCTCGCTGACCATAAAGGCCGGGATCAGCACCTTCAGGGGCACCTGCTCCTTGGTCTCGTAAACCTCTCCCGCAAATTCGGCAAAGACCCCGATATCATGAGGCCGGGTCTGGGAAAGCATGAAGTTCTTCATGGGGATCTTGGCGTTTTCCAGAGCCTGCGGGGCCGTGATTTCATCATTCATGTAGGGTTGCAGGGCTTTAGTGTTAATTTCGTCCAGCACCGGACTCATAATGAAAAATGACAGAAAAAGAGCAATGCCCACAATGATCTGGTTGGACGGGGTGGTCTGAAGTCCCAGAGCCTGCCGGAGAATGGCCAGCACCACCACGATGCGGGTAAAGCTGGTCATCATGATCAGAATGGCCGGCAGAAAGGACAGGGCCGTCATCAGAAGGAGCACCTGCAAGGTCAGGGAATACTCCTGCGAACCGTCGGCATTGGTGGTCACCGTAACGGCATTAAGGGTAAGATCCCGGGCCAGCGCCGGCTCCGCCCCCCAGAGAAAAATCAGCGCTGCCAGCAGAATACCAAGAATTTTTTTCAAATCATACCTCCTCTCCTCCCGCGGGATAAGCGCCAAAGGGATCTTCGGAAAACGACTCTGCGCATCAGAAGACAGCCGAACAGAAGAACAGCCGAATAAACGATCCGGGCATCATATCCGGAACCGGACAGCGCCGCTGGAGATCCCGGGCCTCGGCGCATCTTTCCTGCTTCTCTACTTCAGCTTCTTTATGCGTTCAATCTGACTGATAACGTCGGTGAGACGGATACCGAACTTGTCATTTACCACTACCACTTCCCCGTGGGCAATCAGGGTGCCGTTAACCAGCACATCCAGGGGCTCGCCGGCCACCCGATCCAGCTCCACCACGGAGCCCTGATTCAGCTGCAGCAGGTTGCGGATGGTAATCTGGGAACGGCCGACCTCCATGGTAATGGTAACCGGAATATCCATAATGGCATCAAGCTTGGCCTGTTCCTCGGGGGTGACAGGCTTTTTTTCAGACTGGGAAAAGTCTTCGAATTCCGCCTTCTTAGGCTCGTCAGAAAGCTCCACGCCTTTCTGCTCCTTCAAGGCCTCTGCCCATACATCATCAATATCTGACATTTTGCGCTCCATGTAATTGTTCCGGAACTGAAGGCTGATTTTCTGACTCAGGCTTCAGTTTCCTGCTGTTCTTCGGATTCCTCATCCTGAGATCCCCGGCGTCGCCGGAGCACCAGAGCCAGCTCGTTCTTCATAAACTCCGGACGCTTGATCTGCTCGGTTATCTTAATGGCCAGCTTTTCATCAGTGCGGCCCAGCTTGGCGTGATAGGTGGGCAGATCCTCCACAAATACCAGAGTATGATCCGGCAGCTTTACCGGAATAATCATGCCCGGCTTAAAGTTTTCAATATCCCGAAGGGTAAGCTGAAATTCCATAAGCTGCACCTTAAGGCCCACCTTAACTCCCATGACCTCTTCCCGGAGAGCCTTGCTCCAGCGAATGTCGGTGTCGCCCTTGTCAGACTGCACGCCGGCATCCAGAAGCTCGCGGATCGGCTCCACCATGGAATAAGGCATCGCAATATGAAAATCCCCGCCGCCGCCGTCCAGCTCGATATGGAAGGAATTGATGACAATAACCTCTGTGGGGCTGACGATGTTGGCCATGGCCGGGTTTACTTCACTGTCCAGGTATTCGAATTCCACATCCATAACCGGAGACCAGGCTTCCCGGTAATCCTCAAAGATTATCTTCATGAGCATCTGGATAATGCGTCTTTCGGTGGGGGTGAATTCGCGGCCCTCGATTTTGGCACGGTACCGGCCGTCGCCGCCGAAGAAATTCTCCACCATGATAAAGACCAGCCGGGCCTCCATGGTGATAAGCCCCGTGCCCTTAAGAGGCCGGAAACGCACCATGTTAAGACTGGTGGGAACGAACAGGGTATGCACGTATTCGCCGAATTTAATCATCTGAACGCCGTTTATGGAAACCTCGGCGGTGCGGCGCATCATATTGAAGAGGGAAATACGAAGATGTCTGGCAAAACGTTCGTTCACCAGCTCCAGAGTGGGCATGCGCCCGCGGACTATGCGATCCTGAGCGGCAAAATCATATCTGGCAAAACCGCCGTCGCTGCCGCTGTCGTCCTGTTTCGGTTCCTCCTGCGGCACGTCGTCAACGCCATGGAGGAGCGCGTCAATTTCATCCTGACTTAAAATATCAGACACTTTGTCAGCCCTGCCCTGTTACTGCATTACAAAATCGGTAAAAAGAACCTTTTCCACCACCGGCTTCCCGGTTTCCTTCAGCATAGCCTCCTGAACCTCCTTAAGGCAGGCAGCCTTAACCTCCCGGCGGCCTTCTATCATGTTGTAGATGTCCGGCTGGTTCTGGTACTTGTACAGCACCTCGCTGATGGCATTCTTTATCAGAGGTTCATGCAGCGTGGCCAAGTCCAGATTATCCTGGGAGTTCACGGTGATCTGCATTTTTACCTGCATCATGCGGTGTCTGGGCTTGGTGGGGATCTGGATGACAAACGGCTTCTTGATGTTGAGATAAAGGATCTCGGGAATGCCGGGAGCAGGAGCGCCCGGAAGCTGAACCTGCGGCTCCTCGGCGGATCCGGAGTCGCCGCCGGAAAGAGCCACGGCAGCCCCGCCGCCGCCCAGAAGAAGCACTGCGGCCGCGATGATGATAATAAGCAGCTTTTTCTTTTTTCCGCTGTCCTCTCCCCCGAGGTTAAGCTGCTGTTCCTGATTTCCGTCCGCCATAATTCCGTCCCGTTATCGCGCTGATTCCGCCCTATGTGTTCCTGAAAATAACCCGGACATGCTTTTGCCGCCAAAGTCACCCCGGTTCCGAGCCTTGCTTCTCATATTCTATCTTTAAACCGGAAAGCAAAGGCAGATCAAAGCCGGAATTGTAGCAAATTTTGCGAATTTCCCGCCATCTCGGAGATCCTGAGACTCCCTGCGCCGGAAAATGCTCCGGAGATCCGGGGGAAAGCCCCCAGGGGCAAGGAAAGGGAAACGAAGAATAAGCCCCGAAGGGATCAGCCTCCGGGGCCGGCGGCATCCTGTTACCAGAATTTCCGGATTCCGGATGCACCCGAAAGAGTATCCAGAGCTCCCTTAAGGCTGTCCTGCCACTCGGCATGTCTGCCGGATCTGGCCAGACGTCTCAGGGAATTCTCCCATTCCCGTTCCGCTCTTTCCCGGCCCCGGGATTCCCCGCCGCTTTCCTGATCCACGGTATGTCCCTCAAGACTGATGCCGGCCTCGGCCAGACTGTCTCTGAGCCGATCCATGCTCTGAGAAAGAACCTCCCGGGCCTCGGAGCTCTGTACCGCAAAATGCACCCGGGCTTTGCCGGAGTCTCCCATTTCCACTTCGATCTTAAGGTGTCCCAGCCTTTCCGGAGTGAGGGCGATTTCCACCTTCCGGAGGTTGCGGGCAGCCATGCGGAGCACCTGATCCCGGAGCCTCTCGGCATTCTCTCTGGGCTGTCCCTCAAAAAGCCGCACAGCTCCGGTCAGGGCGGCGCTGTCAGCTTCCTGAGCGCTTCCGCCGGTTCCGAAAAACCCTTTCCCGAAAATGCTGCCGAAGCTCCCGGTTCCGGCGGCGGGAGCGCTGCTGCGGTGATTTCCGCCTGGAATAAGTCCCTCGCGAGATCCGGAGGAACGCTGATCCTCTGCGAAGCTCCCGCTCTCTCCGGCCTCATCTCCCCCGGTCTCAGCGCCGGCAGAAATCATGGCGCTGCTGTCCGGCAGAGTCTCTCCGGCGGCATCCTCCTGAAGACCGCTGTCAGGAAGCGCTGTCAAAGCTTCCGGCTCCCCGAAGAAGACCGGAGCGGCGCTCACAATGCCGGTGCTGACACTCTTCTGAGCCATAAGGAGATTCAGGGCATCCAGAGCGGCGCCGTTTTCCCGGACACCTGCTGCCTCAAGTCCCAGGCCGGCGGTGCGGATTGCGGAAGCATGAGCCTCGCGTACCGTCATGCTTTTAAGACCGGTTATTTTGCTGAGAGATCTGAGATCCGGAACGCTTTCAGAGGATTCCCTGGCATTATCCGGCATTTTGGCGGCAAGCTTGCCGGAAGGTTCTTCCCGTTTAACAGCTTCCCGGCCAGCAAACTGATTCCCTGCGGCGCTTTCAGAAGCGGGGGCAGCCCTGTCCCCTGAAGGCTGTTCCGGGGCCGGAGCCCGCTGAGATGAAAACATGCGCTCCTGAGAAGCGGCAGCGTTTTCTGAAACCGGAGCTTCGTCTCCCCGGGAAGGAGCAGCATCTGATACCAGAGGGTTCCCGGAAGCCGCCGTCTTAAGATACGGGGCTTCAGGAGCGGAATCAGGGCTGCTTTCGGGATTCGCAAAGTCCGGCGCCTCCTTTGCCGGAGAAACGGCTCCCGGAGAGGCAGCAGCGGACACATAATTCTCCCCGAGGTCTTCGCGGATGGTCATAAAAACCGGTTCTGCCGGCGCTGCGGCTCCGGCCTTCGGCTGAGAACCGGTCATGACCGCCTCAGGATGGCTCTTTTCCGGAGAAATTGCCGCGTTCTCATAGGTCTCCGAAATGCTTGCGGGGACTTCCGGGGCAGCCGGAATAACAGATTCCCGGATCTTAGTTATCACAGGCTCTGCAGGATCGCGCTTTTCCGGGGACACAGCCGCAGCATTCTCATGGGAATTCTCCGGAATTGCCCGGGCGGGAGCGGCAGCAACAGCCGGATCTGAGACAGCTGCCTGAGAAACCATTGCGGATACTTCAAAAGGCTCTGCCAGCTTAAGCTCGGGGGAAAGCCCCGGAACCGGCTCTTTACCATAGACATCTGCGGAAGCAAGGGTTTCCGGCTTTGCCGCTGCCATGCCGGCAGCGTTCTCAGGAACGGCGCTTTCCTTTGCTGATACCGGAATCATATCATCTCCCGGGACATAAACCATCTCCGGCGCGCTGCTTTTCCAGTCAGCGGCATTTATCACTGCATGTCCCGCAGCATTTCCAGCGGCAACGCAGGGCTGTACCCGGTAATCAGGAGCCATTTCTGCTGTCTTTTCATCAGTCTTTATTTCCGGATGCTCTGCGGCTCTGGCCTTGAAGGTTACCGTGGCGCTTTCGCCGGCATCCCAGACAGCGCTTCCGGAAACATTATCCCGGGACAGCGCACCGGCAGCCGGCAGATCTTTATCCTCCGGCATGAGGTCAGGGATGACCCGGTAACTATGAGCTTCCGCGGAAGTATCCCGAATCAGAGTTTCAGAAGCCGCAGGGATTAAAGTTTCAGCGGCATTCCAATTCAAGGCTGCAGATGCAGCTACTAATGTAAAAGGCATCTCCTCCGGAAGCTCCGGGGTAAGTCCGGGGGCGGCGGCGGTGATAGCGGCTTCCCTGAGCAGCACGGGGACAGCTCCCGTATCAGCAGAAATTTCCGGCGCATAATAACCGGTAACAGCGGCGGAATCAGCGGCAGAAGCTGCTGCTGCGGAATCGTCATTATCAGCATGAGATGACATCAGAACCGGATGAGAGGCTGCGGAAACGGAGCGCTCCCCCGCCGGTGCGGTATTTCCCTGATTAAGAACGCTGATGAGATCCGGACTTAAAGCAGCTCCGGAAAGCGTCTCGTTTAAAGCGGTAAGAGCGGCGGAATCAGCAGCAGAAGTTGCTGCTGCGGAATCGTCATTATCAGCATGAGATGACATCAGAACCGGATGAGAGGCTGCGGAAACGGAGCTCTCCCCCGCCGGTGCGGTATTTCCCTGATTAAGAACGCTGATGAGATCCGAACTTAAAGCAGCTCCGGAAAGCGTCTCGTTTAAAGCGGTAAGAGCGGCGGAAAAAGCGGCAGGAAGATCCCGGTTCCCGCTATCCGGCAAAGCGGCGTACCTCCGGAGATCCTCAGAGGATATCTCCTCCCCGGCCCGAGACAGGGGATCATAAAGCTCATAATCAGCGCTGGTAAGCTCTTCATTATAGAGCTTCTGGCTTAAATCATCATTGTCAGCGGCAAGGTCGTAGAAATCAGCCTCCTCGAAAGATTCCTCCCCGGATGCGGCAGTCTCATTTGCTTTATCTTCCTTAGTTACTTCATTGCCATTAAGAGGCTTCAGATCGGCGGCAATCCGGGAAGCGGCAGTATCCTGAGTCTCCGGCAAAAAACTGCCGGCCGGTTCTGCAGTGATTTCCGGCATCCGGGCCTCGCTGTCTCCTTCATTCAGAAGACTCTTAAAGGAAATGCCGTGAGAAGTGTCGCTCCCGGAAATACCGGAGGCTCCGGCAAGCGGAGTTCCCAGAGTTAACAGGGATGAAGCACTGGAAAAATCTGCCATAACAGGTAACATTGCCGTTTCCTTAAGTCAATATCATGACTGCTTGCTGAAATACAGCACATTTGATGCAATTAACCTGCCAGAAGATAACTTTCTTAAAAAAGAATTAAATGAGAGAAGCCGAATACTTGGCAGAAGTCACTTTTGAGCCGAAAAAAAATGCAGAACCCCGGCCCCGCATAGAGGGAACCGCGGTTCTGAGCGTGAGAGAAGGAAAGATCTGCGTCGGAAAAAAGCCGTCCTGAAAATCATAACCGCGCGCTAAGGTCAAAATCCTCGGCGGTAAGCTCGGTCTCATAAAGCCTCAGACTGTAATCAGAGACTTCAGCGGAAAGATCGTAAAAATCACCCAGAGTCCAGATTTCAGATCCGGAAGCAGCCTGACAGTCGTTAGAGGCGATTGCCGCATCAGAACCGATAAGATCGACAACCGAAACATCCTGGTCACCAAAATTGATAATGCTTTTCAGAGAAACACCTGACTGTCCCAGAGAGAGACTGCCCTGACAAATGCTTAGAGCGGAAGCGGGATTCACTGAAGCGCTGGCATTTACTGATATCATTTTGCATTCCTTAAGTTATTGATAACTGAGTTATGTAATCCTCATTGCCAGCCTGATACCTGCAAGATATCTGCCAGATGCCGTCCCTGTTTTTAAAAAATCTGCCCGAAATTCCTGGAGCAAGAAAACGTTTTCCCAGGAAAGCCTTATCCTGCCGGCTTTCCCGGGGACAGCGCCGGGGATAAAAAAATTCTGAGAGCGGGAAAATGATGCTGCCGATGCTTTCGCATTGCCGGCGCCGGAAAAATGACAGCGCCGGTATCGGCGGCGGAAAAGCCGGGAGAACCAGGTCAGAAATGACCGCGCCGGCGATGTCATAAGCTGGTGCCAGAAGAAGCGATACCGGGAATGACGGACAGACGGATAATTGTCAGATGCCGGATAAACAGGATTTTAAGACGAAAACAGCATTCCGGGGTTTCCCGAAAGAGGAACAGCCGGGAAGCTGCTCACAGCTCCCCGGCTGCCTTTTCCCCGATCTCCGCATGTCCCGGTTTGCCGGTCGGAACCTGTCTTCTCAAAGCCTGTCCCGCTCCTCAAAGGATTGCCGGATTCGCCGGAAATACGAAGCATCAGGTAACTCTCAAAGCCCCCCGGGATCCCGGGAACTCATGAGTCTGTTGCAGATGAGGAATCTCTCCCTCATACTGTTAATTCTGGCTGAGATCGCAGTCGGCATCGGTTAACGGGATCTCGTAAAGGCTGACACTGAAATCATCGGTCTCAGCGGCCAGATCGTAAAAATCGCCCTCGCGGAAGCTTACGGCCGGAGCAGGAGAAGCGGTATTGGAAGCTACGGTATTTGCGGCGAACATCTGGGATTCCTTAAGTCATTTTTATGACTGCCTGATTGTCTGAGGGAGGTCTTGGCTTTGCTGTTGCAAAATGCTTGCCACACTCTGATTTCTTCAGCAGTTCTCCTGAGACTTTAAGGCCCTGCCATGCTTTTCCGCCGCCGCTCGCTCCCAGGCTCCCTCTTCCAGTTCTCGTAATTCCGCTCTCGCATACTTTGCCAGCGCTCCCCGCATTCCCCTTGGGCGAGCATCCCGGGCCGACTCCGCATATTCACCGTAATTTCCTGACTTACCCGCTCATCAGGCTGCGCCGGTATCTCTTTCAAAAAGGTCTTGCTGCTCCGACATAATCTCATGAATCACCTCTGTAACAGATTACCCAGATCATCATAAAAAACACCGCATGACAGCACGTTTCAGCGGAAGCAGGCACTTTATGAATACATACTACCACAAGACCGTGTTTTACCGCATTAATCCGGGGAGTTAAGAATCACCGTGTGAATTATGACGCAAATAATATAATGACTGGAATGTAACCCGTACTCTGCGCCATGGATGATCAGAGCTCATGTCAGATATTGTGAAAAAATGTCAGGTTCTCTGAAAACCCCGCCAAGATGCCGGCGGGGAAAAAGTGAGAGGAAAGAAAACGGGAAAAATCGGAACGGCAGCAGAAAAACCGTCATAAAAGCGTCAGCAAACTGTCATGCCGACACCTGACCTGAAGTGTCCGGGGAACGCCCCCTGAGACGGTATTACGTCAGGATAATTCATGGGATACGGTCAAATGCCCTTAATCCTGGCTGAGCTCGCAGTCGGCATCGGTTACCGGAATTTCGTAAAGGCCGGCGCTGTAATCATCGGTCTCAGCGGCCAGATCGTAAAAATCGCCCTCGCGGAAGCTTACGGCCGGAGCAGAAGAAGCGGTATTGGAGGCTGCGGTATTTGCGGTTAACATCTGGGATTCCTTAAGTCATTTGTATGACTGCCTGATTGTCTGGAACTTGTCTGCGCTTATACTTTTGCAAAATGCCTGCCACCATCCGGTAAAAATTCATTTTTTCCGAAATCTTATGAAAAGCCGAGCGGAGAATCGCATTCAGGAATGCGTCTTAAGACTGACAGGTAAAACTTTCTGAAAATGAAAACTCCCCGCCAGATTGCCGGCGGGGAAAAACGAGAGGAAAGAAATCGGAACAGTTCGAAAAAAAAATGTCAGAAAACCGTCAGCAAACTGTCATGCTGACACCTGACCTGACGCATCCGGGGGCGCCCCTGAGACGGTATTACGTCAGGATTATTCATGGGATACTCTCAAATACCCTTATCCTGGCTGAGCTCGCAGTCGGCATCGGTTACCGGAATTTCGTAAAGGCCGGTGCTGTAATCATCGGTCTCGGCGGCCAGATCGTAAAAATCGCCCTCGCGGAAGCTTACGGCAGGAGCAGAAGAAGCGGTATTGGAGGCTGCGGTATTTGCGGTGAACATCTGGGATTCCTTAAGTCATTTTTATGACTGCCTGGTGGTCTGGAAATTGTCTTTGCTTATACTTTTGCAAAATGCCTGCCACCATCCGGTAAAAATTCATTTTTTCCCCGAAATCTTATGATTTAGTGAGCCGAAGCGATGAATCGCCTTCAGGAATGCGCCTTAATACTGACAGGTGAGACTTTCTGCAGGTGAGACTTTCTGAAAATTAAAACTCCCCGCCAGATTGCCGGCGGGGAAAAACGAGAGGAAAGAAAACGGGAAGCTGTCGTAACAGCATCAGAAAAACTGTCAGAAAAGCGTCAGCAAACTGACCTGCTGACACCTGACGTGACGTATCCGGGACGCCCCCTGAGACGGTATTACGTCAGGATAAATTCATGGGATACTCTCAAATGCCCTTAATCTTGGCTGAGCTCGCAGTCGGCATCGGTTACCGGAATTTCATAAAGGCCGGCGCTGTAATCATCGGTCTCGGCGGCCAGATCGTAAAAATCGCCCTCGCGGAAGCTTACGGCAGGAGCAGAAGAAGCGGTATTGGAAGCTGCGGTATTTGCTGCGAACATCTGGGATTCCTTAAGTCATTTTTATGACTGCCTGATTGCCTGAAGGTTGTCTTTGCTTATACTGTTGCAAACAATCTGCCAGATCCGGTTACCGCATTAAGAAATTTTCAGAAAAGACAAAAAAACGTAAAAAAATCGACCTGTGCGGCCATAAAAGTCACCGATGCTATTGCTCGGTTTCGGAATCTCATTTTATGCCGCCTTTGGCAATTCTGCTACATCATCGTTAGCACAAAACTACGAGCCGCTGCAAATCTTGAAGTAATTCCATTAAGC
>JAEEGL011352137.1_pt1 | contig 24779 bp, 20 predicted proteins | sample 9134231 | NCBI WGS metagenome assembly JAEEGL01 (sample SAMN16246548, study PRJNA631951) | gut metagenome | biome: gut microbiome; feature: rumen; material: fiber-attached | host: Bos | place: Iran: Karaj | collected 2018-10
CTGAATCTCGATATAATCATAAAAATCAGCGATCTCAAGCAGATCAGATCGGGAACGGTTTTCCATTACTGCGGAAAACAACTGTCCCTCAGAGCATGCGGAACCAATGATAAGCCCTTCGCGATATCTTGAAAGCTGAGATTTAGGAATTCTAGGAAATCTCCTGAAATAATCGAGATATGACATTGAAACAAGGCGGTAAAGATTCTTGAGCCCCGTTTTGTTTTTAACGAGAATTGTAATGTGGTAAACAGGTAGATGAAGAACATCGACCTTTTCCGCCATAACGGAACTCATCACGCTGACAGAGCGAACGCCTGTTGCAGCGAGCTTTTCCGTCATCGCTCTGAAAATCATCGCAAGCATCTCGGCGTCGTCGCTTGCGCGGTGGTGATTAAAATCGCCCAGACCGTAGTATTCTGCCAGATTATCAAGCTTATGCTTTGAAAGCTCAGGATTAATATATCTAGAGATCGCGACAGTATCGATATAGGTATTGAAGAAATCAATACCGTTATCATCGCATACCTTTCTGATAAAACCTACGTCAAAGAGAGCGTTATGCGCGACAAGCATACGCCCGCCGGCGAAACCAAGAAATTTTCTGACAGCTTCAGCCTGAGACGGCGCACCGGAAACGTCCTTATCCTTAATTCCGGTTAGTTTTGTGATATTTTCCGGTATAGGAATGCCGGGGTCGGCAAATGTGTTGAAAACGTCTTTGATTTTCCCACCGCTGAAAATAACAGCGCCTATTTCTATGATCTTGTCTCTGTGGCTTGAAAGGCCGGTCGTTTCGATGTCGAAAACACAGAATTCATCCTTATCGAATTCAGAATCGCCTGAACCATATACGGCGCGCGAAGTATCGTCAACAAAATATCCTTCCATGCCGTAAATGATTTTTTTTAAAGACCGCTCGTCGCCTTTCTTTTCAATAATCTTTTCAAACGCCACCATGGCATCCTGAAATCCCTGAACGTTTCCGTGGTCGGTTATTGCCACGGCACTGTGTCCCCATTTTTCGGCAAGCTTAACTATCTCATCCGGCGGGATGAGAGCATCCATGGCAGACATTTTAGTGTGAAGATGAAGTTCAACGCGCTTGCGAGGGCTTTTATCAGTTCTGTTTATTCTTCCGATCAGGCCAATTCCAGAAACTCCTATACTGAGCTCGCCGTCGTTTTTATCGGCACGAACACGACCAGAAACCGCCAGTGATATATCTGTGTTAGCAGAGCCGTCTTTTATAAGCTTTTCCAGAAGTTTCTCTGCCTCTTCAGTTTTTTCAAATGAAATACGGCAGAATATTGATGAGTCCTCATCTGTAAGAGCAAAGTTCACTCCTGTCCTTCCTGAATTTCGAGATTCTCGTGTTTCACAGAATATAAGCTTGCCGAAAACAGTAACCTGGCCGCTGCCCTTTGATATGTTTCTTATTGTTACGGGATAGGATATGTCAAATGCATCACCGAAAATAAACTGCGGTTCTGATATGTCAAAAATCGTGTTGCCGCACTTAACAAGTCCGTTACCGACGCGCTCCGGATAAACAGGTTCAGTTCCATAAAGTGAAGGGACCCTTTTAAGATATAGCGTGCTTCCCTGTTTTTCATCAGGGATTTCATTTTCAGTTTCAAGGTTATATATTGGAGACGTTGCTTCGGCGAGAAGCTCGCTTTCCCTTCTTGCCTGCTCTTCGAAGTAATCATCAAAAGGAAACTCAAAACCGTCCGGCTGCTTTATCACGGTTCTCAGTTTAATATCAAATTCATCGTTAATAATTTCAGAAAGGCAATCGGCGGTTTTTGCGTCATCGAGAAGTGATATACCACCGTCAGGAATTTTAACAAACACGGTCAGCGTTTCGCCGTTTAGATCAAATGAGCAGTCTTTGAAAAAACCGCGACTGACAGCGCCACGGCGTTCAAGTTCGCGAAGAGCCACAGGAATATATGTTTCGGAAAAAGAAAAACGCGGATACTGCGGTATTATCCTAACATAGTTTATGTTGTAAGCGTCGCGTATACCGTTCTCTATGGAGATGAGGACATCCTTGTCAACAATTCCGGAGAAACGGATCCTAATCTGAAGAGCGCGGTTTTTCTGATCAACACCAACGCTGTAATCATAAATATCCCGGAGAATCTCTTCTTCTTCGGGTGAGGGAGCATATTTGCTTATTTTTTCGAGGAAACTTTTCTCCTGCATATTTAAATCCTGTTTACCTCATCTATTAACGTAGGTACAATTTGATTCTCCGGTATTTTACGGCACGGTTGCCCGTTAAGAAACAGAAGCCCCTCGTGATCCCCGCCGACAATGCATATATCTGCTCCTTTAGCCTCACCGGGACCGTTGACGACGCAACCCATCACAGCGACGGTTACACGTCGGGACGGTTTCATTTCCGAATATCTGCTTTCAAGTTCTGAAACAAGTGGAAGCATATTGTATTTTGTTCTTCCGCATGTAGGGCAAGATACAATATTCACACGGTTTTTTTCATAAAGACCGAGTGATGTCAGGAGCCTGACGCCTTCCTCGGCTTCATGTACGGGATCACCGGTAAGAGAAATGCGAATTGTGTTCCCAATACCGTCACAAAGAAGAGAGCCTATACCGACAAATGATTTCACAAGGCCGAATCTCTCCCCTCCTGCCTCCGTCACTCCGAGATGTAACGGATAATCGAACCTTTCAGAGATGATGCGGTTTGCATTTACCATAGTATTGACATCGGAGCACTTTACGGAAATAATAATATCGACGAAATCTTCATTCTCAAGCAGTCTGACATTTTTTGAAGCGCTTTCCGCGACTGCCTCTGCAGTTGGCGAACCATATTTTGCGAGGATATCATTTTCAAGCGATCCACCGTTTATACCAATACGTATCGGCACACTTTTTTCGCGACATGCGCGTATGACGTCCCGCACTTTTTCGCGAGTTCCAATATTCCCGGGATTTATCCTGACTTTATCACATCCCGCATAAACAGACTCAACGGCGAGACGGCTGCTGAAATGAATATCAGCAACGAGAGGAATTAACGGGAATGCTTCCTTTACCCTGTAAATCGATTTCACAGCTTCGTCATCGGGGACCGTCATTCTGACAATATCGCAGCCTGACATTGTGAGTTCACCTATCTGCCTAATTAATGCGTCGGCGTCAGAAGAACTCACGTTTGTCATCGACTGTACAGATATCGGCGCGTTTCCTCCGATAAACAGTTTTCCGACTCTGATTTTTCTAGTAATCTTTCTTTCCATAACACTATCTGCCAAAAAGAGACGTTATATCCGTGAATGTCACAGCAATCATTAGAAGCATAAGCAGCGCAAGACCCGCGAGGTTGATATATCCCTCAACCGTCTTGTTAATTTTTTTACCAGTCAGTCCCTCAAAGACGACAAGAACGGCGCGAAATCCGTCGAGAGCGGGAAACGGCAGAAGATTGAAAATACCAAGATTTACTGCGATAAGCGAAACAAAATAAAACAGAGTCTGCCCGCCGTCCTTTGCGGCAGCCGCATCGCCTATGGTTTTAGTCACTCCAATAGGACCGGAGAGATCCTTAAGTCTGTATTTTCCGGATATAAGGTCAAACAAAGAATCATATACTATACGGACCATTGTAAAAGAACGGACAGCGGTATGCCTGATAATTCCGAAAAATCCAAACCGTTCCTCGTTAAGATAAAAATCACGCAACGCATAACCTTCTGATATCGGAAAGCATACTCCGTCAAGTTCCGTCCTTTCATCGTTCCTGACAACGGAAACATCTGTGCTTTCACCGCCAAAACGCATTATGTTGTACGACAGATCATAAAGTGTTTCTGTGGCGTGGCCTTCTATGGCAACGATTCTGTCTCCATCCATAAGGCCGCTCTGAGCGGTCAGCGCACCTTCAGTAAATCCGGTTACAGTAGTACCGTATATATGACCGGCGGAAATCACAAGGACAAGTGTCACGATAAAGCCCGTTATCAAATTCATGACAGAGCCGGCCACCATGATAATGAATCTCTGCCAAGCCGGTTTATTGTGCAGAGCATTCTCATCATCACTTTCTGCGTCCTCGCCCGCCATGCTGACAAAACCACCAATTGGCAGAAGGCGAAGAGAATATGTAATATCGGTTTTTTTTGATTTTTTTGATATGAGCTTTGGTCCCATCCCAATGGAAAACTCATTGATTTTAACGTGAAAAATTCGTGCGGCGGTATAATGTCCCGCCTCGTGAACGAAAATCAAAGCACCAAAAATCAGAACAGCAAGAACATAAAACATATTACTTATTTGCCGATTTAAACTCTTTTCCGGCAGAAAGAGCATTAACAAATTCCCTAGCCTCGGAGTCCGCGTCATCAATGTCGCGCTCACAGTTAATTGTTTTTTGCGGAATAGTGTCAACAGCTGCCGAAACAAGATCGGATATTGCATTGAAACAGATTTTTCCGTCAAGAAACAACCCGACGGCCGTTTCGTCAGCCGCGTTCATTACAGCTGGAGATGTTCCGCCGAGTTTGAACGAATGCCTTGCGATTTTAAGAAGAGGAAAATTTTCCTCATCTGGTGCGACAAACGTCAATGCACCGATATTATTAATCGTTAGTCGATTTCCGCCGTAGTCGGCGCGTGAAGGATATGTGAGGGCATAAGATATGCAGGTCCTCATATCTGGGACTCCCAGCTGAGCAATTACAGCTCCGTCAATGAACTCAACCATAGAATGAACGACACTCTGCCTGTGAACCGTGACCTCAATATCAGAAACGTCCACACCGAAAAGATGGGCCGCCTCGATAACTTCAAAGCCCTTGTTCATCATTGTTGCAGAATCAATCGTGATGCGTTTCCCCATATTCCACGTCGGATGAGAAAGTGCGCGTTCAAGGGTAACAGCCGCAGTTTCAGATCTAGTCATACCGAAGAAAGGGCCGCCAGAGGCCGTTAAAATTATTTTTTTAAGATATTTTTCATGTCCTCCGTCAAGGCACTGAAAAATGGCGGAATGTTCCGAATCGACCGGAATGATCTCAGTATCGTGCGATTTGGCTTCATTCATTACCAGCTCGCCGGCGGCAACAAGCGATTCTTTGTTCGCGAGCGCTATACGACGTTTGCCGGTCCTGATTGCTGCAAGAGTAGGCGACAGTCCGGCAAATCCGGATATCGCGTTAATAACTGTATCCGCTGAAGAACGAGCGCAAACTTCCCTGGCAGATTTTTCACCGCATATGATTTTTGTGCCTGTATCGGAAACAGAAACTGCAAGCTCTCTGCCCCGTTTTTCGTTATTAACTCCGCATATTGCAGGTCTGAACTCTCGTATCTGATTTTCAAGTACAGAAATATTGCTTCCGCCGCATATTGCGTTAACAGATATACCGAGCCGGCGGCATATGTCAAGTGCTTGTTTCCCGATCGAACCGGTTGAACCCAGCACGGCGACACTGCCGGTCAAAGTGCAGCCCCCTCAGCGAACAGGCTGAAAAAAGGAATAAAACTCGTCATTAAATAAACAGCAAGAGAAACCATTATGACACTGTCAAACCGGTCGAGCACTCCTCCGTGCCCGGGAAATAGCCGGCCGAAATCCTTTATTCCGAATTTTCTTTTTATAAGTGACATGATTAGATCGCCGCACTGGGAAAGAACGCTTCCAAGAAGAGCCAAAACAATAACCGGAATCAAATATACCGACGCTCCGGAAAAAGAATGGTAAATATAGCACGCGCCTACTGTTATACAGACAGCACAGACTGTTCCGCCGACTGAACCCTCGACTGTTTTTTGGGGTGAAACTTCCGGAATGAGCTTATGTCTTCCGAACGCTTTCCCGCAGAAATATGCAAACGTATCAGTCATCCACGAGATTATAAAGGGCAATAGAACAAGAAATATACCGAACGGCATTTTCCTTATCATTACAAGCGAGGTAAAACCAAGCGAAGAATATATCGACGCTGAACAGGAAACAGAGAGCGATGACACATCTGTCGTTTTATGTGAAAACAGCCCGATAAGAAGATCTGCAACAATAAAAACAACAATAGCCGCGAAAAGAAACTCTGTACCGAGACCGAAAAAAGGGATAAAAGGTATAGTCGCGGAGAATGCACAGTTGAAAATGCACAGCGGGATATTCCGGTTTAAACCCGTGCAGCGCAGAAGCTCGAAAGAAGCAACACAGGAAAGAAAAGCGAACAGCGCCGGAAGAGCCGCCGTATATGAAAATATCAGGACGGGAATCAGCACTGCGGTCATTACAGCAGCCGTTATAACTCGTTTAAGCATCTCAACACCTTACTCTTCCTTATCGAGTCCGCCGAAGCGGCGTTTTCTGTGCCCGTATTCTGCAATGAATTCATTGACAATCTTTTCATCTACGTCAGGCCACAGAATATCTGAGAAGATCAGCTCTGAATAAGCGCATTCCCAAAGCATAAAATTTGAAAGTCTTTTTTCACATCCTGTACGGACGATAAGATCAGGATCAGGAGAACCGAAGGTATAAAGCTCTGATGAAATATCTTCTTCCGTGACGTGATCATAACCCTTTGAAATTAGTTTGTTAACAGCATGCGTGATATCGTCTCTTCCACCATAGTTCAGAGCGACGTTCAGTCGCCTTGAATAGTGCATCGTATCTCTCTCAAGCGCATCCATACGTGAAACAAGCTCTGTGGGGAACGGCTTTTTTGAGCCGAGAAAATGCATTGAGATATTACGTTTGTGACAGGTGTTTTCGGCATACTCGATATAATCGCTAAGGAGTCTTATAATTGCATTTATCTCTTCTTCCGGACGCTTCCAGTTTTCGGTTGAAAAAGCGTAAACCGTGACTGTACCTATACCAATATCTCCGCAGTATTCAACGATTTTTCTAAAAGTTGATGCACCGGCGGCATGTCCGAAAGAGCGCGGCATACCGCGCTTTTTTGCCCATCTTCCGTTTCCGTCCATAATGAACGCGATATGTTTTATTCCGTAAATTTCGGGAACACTGTTAGCCATAACAACAATAAAAATCGAGACAACGGGACGGCAGAGCCGTCCCGCTGATCATCAGATGGACATAATATCCTTTTGTTTTTTCTCTGTAACCTCGTCGACTTTTTTTATATACCTGTCGGTCAGCGCCTGAATGTCTTTTTCAGCGACTTTCTCGTCGTCTTCGGTGAGCTCGGATTTTTTCTGCATCGCCTTTGCTTTTTCAACTGCATCGCGTCTTATGTTCCTGATTGCGACCTTCATTCCTTCGCCCATCTTTGAAACCTGTTTAGACAGTTCTTTGCGCCGCTCTTCGGTCAGCATCGGGAATGCCAGACGAATTACTCTGCCGTCGTTCTGCGGTGTGATTCCGAGATCAGAGGCAAGAATTGCACGCTCTATGCTTTTAAGCGTTGAAGCGTCCCAGGGCTGAATCGCAAGAGTTCTCGCGTCAGGCGTAGTTATCTGCGCAAGCGTGTTTATAGGAGCAGGAGAACCGTAATACTCGACGGTGATTCTGTCAAGAACTGTTGCGCTAGCTCTTCCGACACGCACCGTTCCGAGCTCACTTTCATACGAAGCGATACTTTTCTTCATTTTTTCCTCAAATTCAGATGTGTTGAACTTCATATCATCATTACCTCCGTGTGTTTTTTCTCAGTATATTATTGTCCCAATTTTCTCGCCGCATAACGCACGGACAAGATTTTCAGGATCACTTATGCCAAATACATGAAGAAGCATCCTGTTGTCCCTTCCGAAAGAAGCGGCGGTTGAATCAATTACTTTAAGATCATTTGCAAGAATATCGGAATATGTCAGTGAATCAAGTTTTACGGCTGACGGATCCTTCTTAGGATCGGCGGTATATACACCGTCAATGTTTTTTGCCATAAGAACAGCGTCTGCTTTGATTTCAGCCGCCCTTAGCATTGCAGCAGTATCAGTTGAAAAAAACGGACATCCGGTGCCGCAACCGAAAACGACTATCTTGCCCTTTTCAAGGTGACGAACCGCGCGGTCCCTGATATACGGTTCGGCGACTTCATGCATAGCGTAAGCAGTCATAACGCGACATGGAACGTTAATTCCGAGAAATGCGTCCTGTAAGGCAAGGGCATTGATAACCGTTGCGAGCATACCCATGTGATCCGCGCGTGTTCTGTCCATTTCAGCGCCCATACGACCGCGCCATATATTGCCGGCTCCGACAACAATAGCAATTTCAGCTCCCATGTCACGGCATTTAGAGATTGAGCCGCATATTTCTCCAAGCAGACCGTAGTCAATTATACCCTCGTGTCTGTCACCCGCAAGCGCTTCGCCGGAAATCTTCAGAAGTATACGTCTGTATTTCAGCTTATCCTGCATAAAATCCTCCGTGATTTTATTCATTCAATTTATATTATATCACTTTTATTTCGTTTTGTAAACACCCGCGGGTAAAAAGTTTAAGAACGGACGGTTAACTTATTGACAAAAACCATGCAATATGATATAATCTCGAGCGTTGCAATGGGGTGTGGCCAAGTCGGTTAAGGCACAAGACTTTGACTCTTGGATCGTGCGTTCGAGCCGCGCCACCCCAGCCACGATCCGTCCGGTATAATTCCGGACGGATTTTTTTATTTTCCAGTTTTTTTATATCAGTAGCGTTGCATTACCGGTTCCTTTATGCTATAATAAGCCAGTTGGACGAGGAGGTAAAAGAATATGATTCCAAGACACGAACATCCAAGGCCTCAGTTCAGGCGCGATCACTGGCTGAATCTCAACGGAGTATGGGAATTTGAACTGGACAGAGGAAACAGCGGAGCAGAAAGAGGATTTGAAAAACAGGATCATGTTTTTCCGTCTGTGATCAATGTTCCGTTCTGCCCCCAGAGCAGACTATCCGGCATTGAAGATACAGATTTTACGTCATCGGTCTGGTACAGACGTTCGTTTGTTCTTTCGGATGCTGATATCGAAGGCAGAGTTGTTCTCCATTTCGGAGCATGCGACTATTATACTACCGTGTTTGTCAACGGTCAGCGCGCTGGCACGCACAAAGGAGGATACGTTTCATTTTCATTCGATATCACGCATTTTGTCTCATCAGGCGAAAACATACTTACCGTTCACGCAGAAGACAATGAACGTGATCCGCTTATCCCAAGCGGAAAACAGAGCCGGCTTTTTTATTCACACGGATGTGATTATACAAGAACGACAGGAATATGGCAGACAGTCTGGCTCGAATTCACACCGAAGAACTATATTTCCGGTTTCAGGCTGATTCCTTCATTTGAAAATGCGACGCTGACTGTTCTTGCCGATACTGTCGGTTCCGGGCTTCTACGTGTCGAATCGTCTTTTAGAGGGAAAAACACCGGTTCAGTTGAAACGGCGGCATCGGGCGGACAGTTAACCCTTACGCTTGATCTTACCGAAAAACACTCATGGGAACTTGGCAAAGGAGGTCTTTACGATCTTACCTTTTCTTTCGGCGATGACACGGTTCACAGTTATTTCGGACTTCGTTCTATTGCATACAGAGACAAAAAGTTTTATCTGAACGGCAAGTCGGTCTTCCAGAGGCTCGTTCTCGACCAAGGCTTTTACCCGGACGGGATATATACTGCGCCTTCTGATGAAGAACTCGAAGCCGACATTACGCGTTCGATGGCTATGGGTTTCAACGGAGCAAGACTTCATCAGAAGGTATTCGAGGAAAGATTCCTGTACCACGCAGACAGACACGGATACATGGTCTGGGGCGAATATCCGAACTGGGGGCTTGATCACACACGACCGGATTCTATATACGGTATACTTCCCGAATGGCTTGAAGAGGTTAAGCGTGATTTCAACCACCCGTCAATCGTCGGATGGTGCCCGTTCAATGAGACATGGAATATTGACGGAAGGCCACAGGCAGACGAAGTTCTGTCAACTGTCTATCTTGCGACAAAGGCAGCGGATCCGACACGACCCTGCATCGACACAAGCGGTAATTTCCATGTACCGGGCTATACAGACATTTACGATGTTCACGATTACAACCAGGAACCCGGCGAAGTTCGCGAGCACTATGCGTATCTTCACGAAGGCAGATACACTGAAGAAAACGGAAGCGTACGTGGCAGGCAGAACTACGACAATGTTCTTCCTTTCTTCGTGAGTGAATACGGGGGCATCAGATGGGCGGAGGATAAAACCGGATGGGGGTACGGCAGAGGTCCCGAAAGCGAAGAAGAATTTCTTGCGCGTCTAAAAGGACTGACTGATGTATTTCTTGACAATCCCTATATTTTCGCCTTCTGTTATACTCAGCTTACCGACGTTGAACAGGAACAGAACGGTCTGTACACATACGGCAGGAAACCAAAATTTCCGCCAGAAACCATCAGTCAGATTTTTTCACGAAAGGCTGCAGTTGAAGACTAAATTTATAAAATATGGCGGCAGATATTCTGCCGCCGTGTTTTATTATGTGTTAACTTCACTCTGTTTCCGTTTTTTCGGAATATATACTTCGTAGCCACACAAGAACATGTGATGCAAAGCCGTGATTACATGACGCATAGTCGCCGTCGTTTTCCCACAATGTACCAGTTTTCAATGCCATGTAGTCAAAATACCCTTTGATTTCGTTTATAAGCTTCTCGTAAAGACCGTTTCTGAAAAGCAGTTCAAGACGCAAATAATTGCCGATAAAAGCGTTTGAAAACGCGATATCAGGATGAGTATTATGCTCTTTTCTTCCGGGTCCGAAGTCAGAAAGCATTTTATTCCAGAGATCCGGGAAAGATTCAGGAGTCGCAACTCCGGTAAAGAACGCATAATATTGACACGTTTCGGTGATCTCACCGGTCAGATGTGCAAGTCCGTCCTCCCCGTATACGGAGTTGTCGCAGAACCAGCCTTCGCGGTATGATTCACGAATCACTTTCTCCGCTAGTCTTTCGGCTTCTGAAACGAGGCTTTCGTCCGAATAAATCTGCCCGATTGATCTCTTAAACATCGAATAAAGCATATTTGTCGGATAATTAATGTCCTGAACAAGATCGTTTGAATGAGACCATTCTACGAAAACCCAGCTTTCGAGCTTCTCAAGAAGTCCGTCTTTGTTCTCAAAACGTCTGAGAAAATCTACAAGTTCGTACATTTTCTTCTTTGCGGAACAAATCAGCTCAGTATCGCCGGTCCTCTGCAGGTATTCATTCAGTTCAATTCCGTACCACATTGCCCAATTCGGAATATACGTCCCGTCCTCGTGATCAGATGGATAACACATGGGAAGCATTCCATGCGCGACATACGGGTTATCTGTCATTATGAAATTGTCGAGGAAAGCGTGTTCAACTATGCTTTTTCCGGTAAGAGCACGTTCCGAACGAGATGTAAAAAAGCTGTCGCACAGCCATCCGGCACGTTCACGCGATGGGCAGTCCATATAAATGTCAAGCGTATTCTGCTTAAAAGTCGAGACCGCCGCGTCATAAATGCGTTTGAGAGTTTCATCTCCGCCGAAATCAGGCGCCTTTTTAATTTCCCCGCCGAATTCAAATGTTATAAGGCTGGCTTTGGAAATCACAGTTTTATCAGCTTCGGAAGAAAATTTAATATACCTGAGCGAATATGGTTCAAAAGAAACAAGATGATACTTTCCGGGAGCGAGATCATAGATTATTCCGTTTGTCGTCGTCATCCTTGTAAAATCGATGTCACCGTTCCTGAGTACTTCGTCAAAAGTGACAAAAAGACGTCCGCCGGTCGTCTCAACGCTGAATTCAATAAAACCGGTCAGTTCCCTTAACAGATCCGCGATGAAACAGCTGTTATTTCCGATTGTAACTATTTGCGTGTCCTTAGGCTCCGGCAGTTCGCTCATTTCAAATTTAAGTCGTCTGAGCTCCCGCTCCGGAAAAACATCGAGATCTTCAAGGTCAAATGAATACGTAAGTCCTGTTCCCGTAACATAAGGGGGATATTCTTTTCTGCATTTATCCAAGTCATCCGGAGGATTTACACAAAACGTTCCGGTCGAAATCACATTTCTGAATCTTACTGTGTCATAAGACGGATATGGAACTTCCCTTGTGATAAACCTTTTCTCCGCTACAGGAACAAGCTTTGCCGGTTTTCTTTCCGCCGGAACAGAATACACCTCGGCAAACGTTCTCTGGAAGGAATAACGGTGAACTTTTTTTATCCTGTCCCCGTAGAAGTGAGCATCAAACCCGATCCCGCCTGTATAAGCGACGGGTTTGTCGTCTGAGATTATCTCGGCGCAGACAAAGGACGGTGCATTAACCAGATAAAAGTTTGCAATATTATATCCGGCAACGATGATTTCAAGAAGGTTATCATTTTCAGCGAGTTTATCGGTCAGGTTTATTTCGTCCACACGGTAAAAACCGTGTGCGGCGCGAGCAGGTCCGTCAGCAACAAGTCTTCCGTTTAAAAATGCCTGATATACTGAATGAGCTGAGATTCTGAGAAGAGAGTTTCTGCTTTTAATTTCAGCTGAAAGAACGACAGATACGTTTCTTTCTTTTTCAAGTCCTTCTGCCCATACTGGAGAAGCAATTGTGAATGCTGTTTCTGTCATAGGTTTATTCTCCGTCTTATATATTTGAAACGGAACATTTAAGTTCGCCGTTTTCATCGTCAACAGTCAGCACAGAACCTGATACGGGCTCTCCGCTGAGGATAGTCTTTGCAATAAGCGTTTCGACGTTCGATTGCAGATATCTGCGAAGCGGTCTCGCGCCGTACAGCGGATCGTATCCGCGCTCAATGACAAGTGCTTTGGCTCTGTCTGTAATCTCAAATCCGAGTTCTTTTTCGGAAAGTCTGCTGCGGAGATTAGCAGTCATTATATCAACAATTCCGTCAAGTTCTTTTTTGCCGAGCGGGCGGAACATCACGGTTTCATCAAGACGGTTGAGAAACTCCGGACGGAACGCACGGCGCAGTTCAGCGGTAACAGCTTCCTGTGCTTCTTTCGATATTTCTCCGTCATCTCCGATTCCTTCGGTCAGATATCTGCTACCGAGATTGGATGTCAGAATAATAATCGTGTTTTTGAAATCAACAGTCCTGCCCTGTGAATCGGTGATTCTGCCGTCATCGAGAACCTGAAGCAGAATATTGAAAACATCGGGATGCGCCTTTTCGACCTCGTCAAACAACACTACGGAGTAAGGACGGCGACGCACCGCCTCGGTTAGCTGTCCTCCTTCGTCATAACCGACATATCCCGGAGGGGCACCTATAAGACGGGAAACCGAAAACTTTTCCATATATTCGGTCATATCGATACGGACCATATTGTGCTCATCATCAAACAAACATTCGGCAAGCGATTTTGCAAGTTCGGTTTTCCCTACGCCGGTCGGCCCGAGAAACAGGAATGAGCCTATTGGTCTGTTCGGGTCTGCGATGCCGGCACGAGAACGCTGTATTGCCTCTGTAACCCTTCTTACAGCTTCATCTTGACCAACTACACGGCGATGTATGTATTCCTCGAGATGCAGCAGCTTTTCGCGTTCGCCTTCGCGCAGACGGGATACAGGAATACCGGTCCATCTGGAAACGATTTCAGAAATTTCCTCTTCAGTGACGGTGTCACGGACAAGGCTTCCCTTCGACGAGCCTGCGCTTTTCTGTTCAGCTTCGGACAGTTTTTTTTCAAGTGCCGGAAGATCGGAATATCTAAGTTTAGCAGCAGTCTCGTAATCATACTTCAGCTGAGCGTTTTCAATGTCGTTTCTGACCTGTTCAATTCTGCTCTTGAGATCCTTGACCTCGCTAACCTGTGTTTTTTCGTTTTCCCAGCGCGCTTTTGATTCACTGAACTGCTCGTTAAGTTCAGAAAGCTCCGAGCGCAGTTTTTCAAGCCGGTCCGCACTCAAGCGGTCGTCCTCTTTTTTAAGTGCCATCTCCTCGATCTGAAGCTGAATTATTTTTCTCCGCATTAAATCAAGTTCCTCAGGCATTGAATCGATTTCTGTCCTGACCTGTGCGCAGGCCTCGTCAACAAGATCAATAGCCTTGTCAGGCAGAAATCTGTCTGTAATGTATCTGTTTGACAGCGTCGCAGCTGCAACGATAGCGTTGTCGTGTATCCTGACGCCGTGGAAAACTTCATATCTCTCCTTAAGTCCGCGCAGAATGGATATAGTATCCTCGACGGTTGGTTCATTCACAAGGATGGGCTGAAAACGCCTCTCAAGAGCGGCATCCTTTTCGATATATTTGCGGTATTCATCAAGCGTTGTCGCTCCTATACAGTGTAGTTCTCCTCTTGCGAGCATTGGTTTCAGCAGATTACCGGCGTCCATAGATCCTTCTGTTTTGCCGGCTCCGACTATCGTGTGAAGCTCGTCAATAAACAGGATAATCCTACCCTCTGATTTTCTGATTTCCTCTAGTACTGCTTTAAGCCGTTCCTCGAATTCTCCGCGATATTTAGCGCCTGCAATGAGCGATCCCATATCAAGCGAAAAAACTGTTTTGTCCTTTAGTCCCTCTGGGACGTCGCCTCTGGCAATTCTCTGTGCAAGACCTTCGGAGATTGCTGTTTTCCCGACACCCGGCTCTCCGATAAGAACCGGGTTGTTTTTTGTTTTTCTCGAAAGAATGCGAATAACGTTCCTGATCTCGGAATCCCTTCCGATAACTGGATCCATCCTGCCGTTTCTCGCCCTTTCGACAAGATCAGTACCGTATTTACCGAGCGCGTCATACGTGTTTTCGGGGCTGTCGCCCGTGACGGGAGATTTTTTTACCTTTGAAAGCTCCTCTGCAAACGCTTTTTTAGATACACCTTCCTGCTGGAAAAGTTGCCGAATATCCCTTGTGGGGTTGTCAAACACAGACAGCATAAGATGCTCGACGGAAACATATTCATCACCTGATGACTCTGCAAGCTTTTCAGCAGAGGAGATTATGCGTGTACTGTCAGGAGAAAGCCGAATTTCACCGCCCTTCTGTCTTGGAAAAGAAGAAATAATTATTCCGAGCTCTGAAACGAGAGATGACACGTTGACTCCGCATCTTCCGAGAAGCGTGGGTATCAGGCCTTCGTCAGCTGAGCAAAGAGCGTAAAGAAGATGCTCAGGATTAATTGTCGGATTGCCCTTCTCTTCCGCAAGAGACTGCGCGCGGCTTATCGCCTCGATGCTCTTACGCGTATATTTCTGAAGATCCATAAAATCGCCTTCTTTTTTAAAAAATCAAATAATTATTCAGCGCTGTATCTGTCCGCGGCGAGACTTTTGATTTTACCCGCCGTCAGAGTGAATATGACGCAGAAAACAAAATAAACAGCCAGATGAATGATCCTGAACTCAGGATGTCTTCTTTGAAAGAAAAATGTAACCGCTCCGGAAACAGCCGAAAGAGACAGCAAGCAGAATGAAACTGTACACATAACGCGGCTTACAGAACGTTCATTCAGCACAGATGCGGTCAACGATCCTGAATCACTGTCCAGAAGACTCCCACCATGCAGATCGATTATTGCTTTAAGATTGCGGATTACTGACAGTGCAGTTATAAGCCCCAGAATCAGGTACACTATATAAACTGCTGAAATGACAAAAAACCAGGAATCGTAAGTATACATATGGTGTGATTCAAGATATGAGACTATAGCTATATAAGCAACAAGGCCAGACCCAGCAAATAATCCGGCTCTCAGAAAATCGCTTTTTTTCACGTCTGCAGTGAGCCTGAGAGAAATAAAAGAAATAATAAGAAACAGGCCTGAGGCAAAGAAAGGTATCGCGGGGCGGGAATCAAGTTCAAGCGGTAAAGTTAGCCATGCTGCCCACAACAGGAAGGCAAGACCGCCAAAAACGGAGCGTTTGACGGCTTTTCCCTGTTTAGCCGGAGCGGATAAAAATGACGAGTTAACTTCTCTTGTAAAAACGGCGTCGGAACTGACCGATTTAAAAAATCTGATTAGAATTATCAGACATATAACAGATATTACGGCTGAAATCAGACCGCAAATAATCATAAGCGTGTTTCTGTACGGAGCGTATTTATAATATGCGCTGCCGTACATATCGCTTCCGGAATCGATATCTATAAAAACAAGTTGCGGAAGAAACGCAAAGAGATATTTCGATATTATGAGTACAGCAGAAGCGATCCTAACTGAAGACGTACGATATAAGATGCCTGTTGTCTCGTTAAGATAGTCAAATACATTGAACAGACATCCGAACGCTTTCAGAGCGAAATAGGCGCACACGATTCCGGACGCGACCGAAAAAGCCATATGCATTGCCGGATCTCCGGAACAGACGGAAAGAGCCGGAAGCGTCCCGGCGGTAACGATCAGAGATGCGACCGCGTATTTTCTGAAAAACGATACCGAGTCCTCCGCCGACGGAAAAGCCGCCTCCATCCGCGATATCCCGCGGATGATGAGAAACACACCTATAAAATCAGGTATTATATCGATAAACGAAACACACGGTTCTGAGATAAGAATCAGCCCCGCGATAATCAGTCCTGCATTCATTTATTGTTCCGTGGAATCGGCAAGTCCGGCTCCGTGACATTTTTTGAATTTTTTACCAGAGCCGCATGGGCAAGGGTCATTTCTGCCGATCTTTTCGCCTTTTTTAATGACAACGGGTTTCTTTTTCGGCTTTTCTCCTCCTGAAAATCCCTCTGATGTCGCATGAGCGACGGCAACCCTCCGGATTTCCTGTTTTTTAGGCATGACCGAAAGCAGCATTCTTACAGTATCTTCGCGTATTGAAGAAACCATTCCGTCAAACAGATCAGCGGAAACTATGCGGTATTCGGAAATCGGGTTACGCTGTGCATAAGCGTTAAGACCAACGCTGCCTTTAAGATCATCCATTACGTCAAGGTGATCCATCCAGTGCGTGTCGACATTTCTAAGAAGAATGACGCGCTCGATCTCCCTCATCTGTTCCGTCCCGAATAATTCCTCTTTTTTTGCGTAAAGCTCTTCTGCTCTTTCTTTGAGAAGGTTGGCTGTACCTTCGGGAGTCACTTTCGTTTTTTGACCGACTGTGTATCTAAAATCTTCAGGAGTGCAGAGCGTACCCATAAAATAATTTCTGAGTTCATCAAAATTCCAGTCCTCCGGAGCGTCCGGATTCATGCAGAGGGCTACCTCGTTATCAATTACGGACGAGATCATTTCCTTCATTTTGTCCTTGAGATCGCAGCCGTCAAGGACCTCTTTTCGTTGCGAGTATATAATAGTCCTCTGCTGATTCATCACATCGTCATAGTTGAGGACGTTTTTGCGACGTGCAAAGTTGTTACCCTCAAGCTGTTTCTGTGCGTTCTCGATTGAATTGGAAAGAATCCTTGCTTCGATCGGCTGATCATCTTCAAGGCCGAGCCTTTCAACCATAGAAAGTATCCGCTCAGATCCGAATATGCGCATTAGATCGTCATCGAGCGAAAGGAAGAAACGCGATTCTCCGGGGTCACCCTGCCGTCCTGAACGTCCGCGCAGCTGGTTGTCAATCCGCCTCGATTCATGACGTTCTGTGCCGACGATGAAAAGTCCTCCGGCTTTCTTGATCTTATCTGCTTCGGGGGCGATCTCCGTTTTATATTTTTCAAAAAGCTCGCGAAATACCTTTCTTGCTTCCAGCACCTCGCTGCTCACAGAAAGAGACGAGCCGACGGCAAGACCCACGACCTCATCATCATATCCGTTTTTCAGCATCTCCTGTTTTGCCATGAACTCGGGATTGCCTCCGAGCATGATATCGGTGCCGCGACCGGCCATATTTGTTGCAATCGTTACGGTTCCGTACCGTCCGGCAGACGCGACTATCTCAGCTTCCTTTTCATGATATTTCGCGTTGAGAACAGTATGTTTTATGCCTTCACGTTTAAGAAGCTTTGACAGTTCTTCCGATTTTTCTATGGATACGGTTCCTACAAGGACAGGTTGACCTTTTTCATGACATTCGAGTATCTGACGTATTATAGCGTCGTTTTTCCCCTTTTTGTTTTTATACACCACGTCAGGATGATCGATTCGTATCATTGGCATATTTGTGGGGATTTCGACTACGTCAAGTCCGTATATCTCACGGAACTCGTTTTCCTCGGTAAGCGCCGTGCCGGTCATGCCGGACAGCTTCTCATACATACGGAAATAATTCTGGAATGTGATTGTCGCCAGAGTTTTGTTTTCTTTTTCTATCTTGACGTGTTCTTTTGCCTCGATTGCCTGATGAAGTCCGTCAGAATATCTTCGGCCAAACATCATTCGTCCGGTGAAGCTGTCAATTATTATAATCTGTCCGTCCTTGTTTACATAATCTACGTCTTTTGACATAAGGCCGTGGGCTCTTATCGCGTTGTTTATATGGTGCGTGAGAGTGGTGTTCTCGGGATCGGACAGATTTTCTAGGCCGAAATATTCCTCGGCTTTCCTGACACCGCGCTCGGTGAGAGCGACGGTTCGTGACTTTTCGTCGGCTATATAATCGTAATCAAGATTATCTGTCGCCGCCTTGGTGTCCTGTTCCTTGACTTTCAGCATGCGAAGAGTGCGTACAAAAGCGTCAACGCGGTCATAAAGATCGGTTGATTCGTCGCCTTCGCCTGATATAATAAGCGGTGTTCTGGCCTCATCTATAAGAATCGAGTCAACCTCATCAACAATCGCGTACGCGTGTCCACGCTGGACGAGCTGTTCCTTATATATGACCATATTGTCGCGCAGATAGTCGAAACCGAACTCGTTGTTTGTTCCGTAAGTGATATCGGAATTATAGGCGGACTGTTTTTCTTCTCTCGTCTGACCATGTACGATAAGACCGGTAGTCATTCCGAGAAAACCGTATGCCCTTCCCATTTCCTCCTGCCCGATGCGTGCAAGATATTCATTTACTGTAACAATATGCACTCCTCTGCCGGCGAGCGCGTTGAGATAAGCGGGAAGGGTCGCCACGAGAGTTTTTCCCTCGCCGGTCTTCATCTCGGCGATACGGCCCTGATGAAGAATTATTCCACCGATAAGCTGAACACGGAAAGGCCTTTTGCCTAGAACGCGGTCATCGACCTCACGTACCGCAGCAAAAGCGTCCGGCAGAATGTCGTCAAGAGTTTCTCCGGCCTCCAGACGGCTTTTCAACCAGGGTGTGACCGAGCGCAACTCATCGTCCGACATTGCCTTATACTTTTCGGCAAGTGATTCGATTTTATTGACTGTACCCTTGATTTTTCTTATCTGTCTTGAACTATATGTTCCAAAAATTCCCATATCTGTCCTCTTTTGACTGCCGTTTAATTATTATTATACGGCTCATTTGTTAAAAAAGATACATATATTTGTAAAATGACCGGTCGTAAAGTCCTTATTTGCGACATGTTTTTTTATAATTGACTTGAAAGCTATATCGTGATATAATTAGAGCATGAAAAACATAAATATCTGCCTCATCGAACCAGAGATTCCGCAGAATACAGGCAATATTGCAAGGACCTGCGCCGTCACCGGAGCGCGCCTTCATCTTGTACGGCCTTTCGGCTTTGAAATCGATTCGGCAAAACTGAAGCGCGCCGGACTTGACTACTGGGATAAACTTGATATTTCTTATTACGATTCGCTGGAAGATTTTCTGAACCTGCATAAAAACGACCGTCTGCTGTTCTTTACACAGAAAGGAAAGAACAGCTTTTCCGATATACCATATGAAAACGATGTATGGCTCGTTTTCGGGAAAGAATCATGCGGGCTCCCGCAGAATCTGCTTGAAAAATATTCGGATGATACAGTCAGAATACCGATGCGAAGCGGAATACGTTCACTGAATCTCGGAAATGCTGTAGCTGTCGCCGTTTACGAAGTCCTGCGAAGAGACAGCTATGAAGGGCTGAAATGCGAAGGCATTCTCAGCGAACAGAACGAATAAAGCGGTCTGCTTCCGCAAGAAGCTCTTTCAGCGAATCAAACTGAAGGAGCTTTACTGCTTTGTCAAATGTCACAAGCCAAGCTCCGTCAAGCTCCGACGGGAGAAATCTGATCCTTTGCCCGGAATATTCTGCTACAAAATAAACAACCTGTTTTCTTATGTTTCCTCTCCCGGGAAGGATATATGATACAGTGCGCGAAAAGCCGGGAAGAAGACTTACGGAAAGGCCTGTTTCTTCCTTTATCTCACGCAGAGCGGTTTCCTGTTCCGTTTCGTTCCCTTCAACATGTCCTTTAGGAAAACCGTACGTACCGGCGTGGGATCGTATTATCACATATCTGATATTTCCGTTTTCTTTTGTAAAAACGACACCGCCGCAGGATTTTTCACTTTTCACGTTCATCAGTCCATTTTCTCAGACAGCTGCTTGCCGCCGAGAATGTGAAAGTGTAAGTGTCTGACAGACTGACAGGCGTCCGGCCCGCAGTTTGAAATGATCCTGTAACCGTTTTTCAGTCCTTCTGAAGCCGCGATTTCTGGAATGTGTTCAAAAATCTCAGCGACAAGACGCGAGTTTTCACATGTCACCCCGTCTGCTGAAGGAATATGCTGCCTAGGGATAACAAGGACATGAACCGGCGCCTGCGGGTTAATGTCTCTGAATGCGTAAATTTTTTCGTTTTTATAAACCATTGCCGATGGAATACGTCCGGCGGCTATTTCGCAGAAGATACACATTTTCTTTTCTCCGTGTACTCAAAAATCGGTTCTGTATATTGACAAACACGTTTGAACCGTATATAATATTATATCAAAGAGGAGGTGCTTTTGTCAATGGAAATTACAAGAGAATCAATTATCGGCGACGTTCTCGACTATGACAGCGGAACTGCTAAGTTCTTCTTTGAAATAGGAATGCACTGTCTTGGATGCCCCGCTTCAAGAGGCGAGAGTATCGAGATGGCGTGCGCGGTCCACGGAACAGACGCCGACGAGCTTATCGCTAAGATAAACGAATATCTGAGCGAAAAGGAATGAGGGACAGCCGCGGCCGGAAACGGCTGCGGCTTTTCGGAAAATGATATTATCGGTCAGACTAGAAGCTGTTGCGTCATTTCTCCGCAGCGTTACTCTTTACGACGTCGGAACGGACCACGCTTATCTTCCGATCCGCGCAATGTTACGTCCGGGAATACCGTGCGCATACGCATCGGACATTAGAAACGGGCCTCTTAAGACAGCGCAAAAAAATATTGAAAAGGCCGGACTCACCGACAGAATTTTTTTATCGAGTAAAGACGGTTTGAATGATACGATTTTAATCTGCCCGTGCGATGTAGTTATTGCCGGAATGGGAGGTGAGCTGATATCCCATATCGTTTCCGGCAATGAAGGGCTGAAAAATTCGGACAATATGCTCATTTTACAGCCGATGACAAAACCCGAATATCTGAGATATTATCTCGCTAATAACGGTTTCTCCGTTATTCATGAACTCGCCGTTCCTGACGGAAAAAAAATTTATGAGATAATTGTCGCTTCATACAGTGGTGCAAAATTATATATCAGCCGTGCAGAGGCACTTGTCGGAAAAATTGAGAATCACGATGACAAGGACTCGTTTATTAAACTAGTAACAAAAAAGTGTATTCAGCTCAAACGAAACATCAGTGGGAAAAAAACCGCCGGTTTAGATGTTACCGATGACTGCATCATACTTAAGGAGCTTGAACAGCTTATCAAAGGCCTTTAACAATGAACATTAAAAATCTATATGCCGAACTTGATAATATTATCCCTCGCTCACTCAGTTGCGCCTGGGATAATGACGGACTTATGTGCTGCCCGGATCCCGGACGTGAAGTAAATAATATCCTGCTGTCGCTTGATGTAACTGAAAGCGCTGTTGAAACAGCTGTATCATCAGGCGCTGATCTTATAATTTCACATCATCCGATGATCTTCCGTCCAATACGCGGTATAACAGACCGGATGTATATCAGACTTATCCTTTCCGGCATTTCTGTTTTCTCTTTTCACACTAGATTTGACGCACTGGAAGGCGGCATTAACGACGCACTGGCCGAAGCGCTTGGCTTAGATGTCATTTCCCGTGGAATCGACGAAGGAATCGGGATTATATGCTCAACTCCTGAAGAAACAGACATTAAAACGTTCACAAATCATGTTAAGACATCTCTGTCGGCAAAGGCAGTAAAATATGCTTGCGGAAACACCAATGTTAAAAAAATCGCTCTGATTGGCGGCGATTGCGGAAACGATTTCTTATATGCAGCCGAATCTGCCGGCTGTGACACCGTTGTCACAGGAGCGGTCGGATATAATAACATGATAGATGCGGCAAGACGCGGAATTAACGTGATTGCCGCAGGACATTTTCAGACAGAAAATCCCGGCATGTTTAAAATGCTCAAGATTGTCAAAGATATTATTCCTACACTCTCCGCCGAGGTATTCTGTGAAACCCCTGAATTAACTCTGATATGAACAATAAAACTCTCGGCAAATACGGCGAAGAGCTTGCCGCAAACTATTACACCGATGAAGGATATATTATTCTCGAACGGAACTTTCGCTCGGGACATGACGAGATAGATCTTATTGTTAGAAACGATAAGAGCGTCGCCTTCATTGAGGTAAAAACGCGTACAGGTGAACCCGGCGTTTTCGGCAGACCTTCTGACGCTGTAAACCGTAAAAAACGTCTCTGCCTGCTGAGAGCCGCGGCGTCTTATATGAGGACGCATAAATCCGACCTGAGGCACAGGTTTGACGTTTTTGAAATCAGCGTTGACGAATTTGATTATACATACACCATTAATGTCATCAAAAACGCTTTTGACGCAAAAGGATATATCACATGAAATCTGATTTTAAAAAGAAAAGTATATGTCTGCTTGCGTGCGCTTCTCTGCTGATTTCGTGTTTTGGATGTCAGGTCGCCGTACGGCCGCAATTAATTTCTGGTTTGGATGCAGACGAGGACGAACCAGCCGTAACTACAAGTCCTGATTCCTCAGAAACAATTCAGGGCCAGATTTTATCAGTTTCAGATACTGAGATCACAACTGATGAATTCAATTATGTTTCTGACGAATCCGAAAGTGCTTCCCTGTTTTCTGAAACAGATACGATATCTGTTGAACCAGATATAACGTCATTGGAACCTTCGGCAACGACTGAGGAGTCAGAAACCACCACTAAAGCACCGGAAACGACAACAAAAAAGCCGAAGAAAACAACTGCAAAAACGACAAAACCGCCTGAGACAACAAAAAATGAAGATCCCCCTCCGGCGACTGAGCTTTACGCAAAAGACTACGGAGCGGTTGGTGACGGAGTAACTGATGACGGTCCTGCGATTAGCCGCGCCGTAAGGGACGCGGTCTCATCACAGCTTCCTCTGCTCTTTGAACCGGGAAAAACATACAGAATAGAAAAATCAACCAATCAATCTTGCCCTTTTAAGTCGCCGTTCAGTATAAACGGTAAAAGCAACGTCACGATCGACGGCCGCGGCGCAACGTTTATATACAATCAGAACGTTTCATATTTTGTTGTTGCAAATTCTTCAAACGTCACGATAAGAAACTGTACTTTTGATTTCATCGATACCGTGTATCTTGTCGGTAAGGTGATCGAAACAAATGGCAAAACAGTGACGTTCTCAACGGATGTCGAACCATACAAGGACTTTTTTGATTACTCGGGATATACTTCGTTTTCGATAAAATACACAACAGGTATACAGCAATGTTCCCACAGATTCATCTCAAGGATGGAAAAGACCGGCTCAAAGCAGGTCATGGTCACATATAAAAGCAATCCAAGCTATAAAACCGGTGATCTGGTTTTCCTCCCCAATCCAGGAATAGGACATGTTACAAGCGAGGTCATTTACATAGGGCAGAACCGCGGTAATCTACTGTTTGAGAACATCAACATAAACGCGGCAGCCTCTTTTGTGTTCTCGGTAAAAGGAAACGAAGCGAACATCACATTCAGAAACGTCGATTTTGTCCCTTCCGAAAGGATGCGGCGTGAAATTGACATGATCGCCTGGCGTGACGGATATCACTGCAAGGACAACCGCTGTCCAATAATCTGGGAAAACTGCGACATGGATCCTCATGGAAGTCTGTTTGACGATATATTCAACGTAAGCTGCACGCTCGGCACCATTTCATATGTTAACTCCGACGGGAGCTTTGACACGCTGAACCTTGAATATCTGAAAATGAACAGAAACGTCGGTTTTGACTGCAGGGCTGGAGACATAATTGATTTCTATAATATAGAAACCGGTGAATTCTACGGAACTGCTGTGGTCGACCGCACTGTCAGTACTTCAGGCGGAGCAACGCGCATTTACCTTAAAGAACACACTTTTCTGTCAGAACCTCCTGTAAATAGTGTTATCGGGAACAGAGCAACGTGCGCCCCAGGAAGCGTGATCAGAAACTGCATTTTCTCAGGGTCATACAGATTCCTGCGTGATATAACGATCAGCGATTCGCAGCTTTTTATACGCTCTATCTGGACAATGGTGGAAGGAAGCGTGGAAGGACCCGTTCCCGGCAATGTTTTGTTCAGAAATTGTGAGCTTCACGGTGGCACATTTGAAATAGACGCACTAAACAGAAACACAGGTATGTATATGCCAAATATTGCCGAACAGATTTCCGGCATTCGCGTGGATAATTGTAAGTACTTTTATTTCAGCTTCACATGCAATACCGGAAAATGCTGCATTGAGGGATTTAATCCGGACGAGGTTTATAATGGATAATATTGTTTTCGCTTCAGATTATGGTGCAAAAGGCGACGGTGTCA
>JAEEGL012268908.1_pt1 | contig 24778 bp, 10 predicted proteins | sample 9134231 | NCBI WGS metagenome assembly JAEEGL01 (sample SAMN16246548, study PRJNA631951) | gut metagenome | biome: gut microbiome; feature: rumen; material: fiber-attached | host: Bos | place: Iran: Karaj | collected 2018-10
GATTTCTTTTTGTGGTGTTCTTCTTGGTTCTGTATATATCGAATGACTTTATCGATTTGCGACTTTGCATAAGAAAATGTACCGAATCCTTCCTGCCATGCCAAATGTTCAGAAACCAGATGCTTTTCGTTGATCCATTTGGATGAGGCTCTTTTGACATCAGCCTTTTAATCGGATGGTGCTACGTTTGGATTCATGCTAACAATTAAATGCACATGATCATGAATGCCGCCAATAGCTATCATCTGTTGTTTTCGTTTCCTGACAATTCCACCGATATACTGGTAAAGAGCTTCACGCCATTGGACATCAATGGATGCGTCTTGCGAATGCATCGCAAAAACATAATGAATATAGATTTGTGAATAGGTATTTGGCATGATTTGAATTTTTCTTGAAAACCTCTAACGAGGTTTATATGGATTGGTTTTGCTTTTCCCCCCGGCGTTGCCGGGGGCTACTCGCCAAAAGCCCTACGGGCTTTATATAATGCGTTATCTACAAACTTTCCGTACACCAAGCGGCGTTGCTGGGGGCTTAGAATTGGTAAACGCCTGTGTGTACAGAAAAAATACGAGAGCTGAACTTGCCTATCCCCACATCGTCATGCATTGCTCGAGAATCCGGGGTCGGAGTCAATATATTCCGACGAACCGATTGAGTAACTGATGCCCAATACCATGTTCAACCACGGCAATGGCAGAAGTGCTTCCAGCGGTAAAATGGCAACACTGCAAAGTCGATTTGATTGGAAAAATCCTAAGGAATCTCTGAACAATGCAGAACCTTGCTGGGGACGCGGGCGTCACGCCCGCGAAAAAACTAAGGATTGAAAAATGCTAAAGTGACAAACTGGCAAATTATTCAGAGATTCCCTAAGAAATGTCCAGGTTGAAAACCGAAAGACTATCGCAGACGAGTTAAAAGAAATCTGGTACACATTCCATAAATCTAAGGCGTTACGCAGGACAAATAAGATTCATAACAAGTACCGTATGAAATAGCCGCAGCAATGAAACGCTTTAAATTAGGTATACACGACACACTGACTTTTTTAGACTTTCCTGAATACTCACCTAAAAAATCTCAAACTCAAACGTGCTTAAACGACTCAATAAGGAATTTCGTAGACGTAGCATGTCTATTGGAGTTTTCCCGAGCGCCCAGTCATGTTTGAGGCTGTTTACGCTGTATGCTATTAAATATTCCGACGTATGCTATTAAATATGCCGACAGTTGTGAGGAATCTCGGCAGAAATCAAGACCTTCTCGGAGACTTTTAAACAAATCCATTTACACTATCGGAAGATCCCCATTTCGACCTTGCATGACATTGGTTCTGACTTGTTTTTCACCAGGACAGAATTGTTATCGCAAATTATCGTGAGGCCAAACTTCTATTTCCCAAAATTATTTATCTCTTCCAGAATAATCTCTTTCTTGCTCTTTTGACCTGCATTATAGGCATCAACTTCTTCTTTGTGCGTTTGGGTGCATGTTGCAGCCGCTACTTCAAACTTCCAGCATGGGTCAGCTATAGCATCACATTCATCGCGCTGTGTCTGGCAAACGCTTTTTTCATCCTGGCACTTTAGATATTGCTGGCTACATTCATTTTTCGCATTATTAATCGTTTCACGTTCACTTTCCTGGATATTCATTCCACATTCTATAAGATTGAGCGTTTCGGATTTGCAATATGGTGTATTCGAAGATACCTCAAAACAGTTGTTTCTCAATACTTCAATAATGTGATCGATCAATGTCTGGTCGCTGATTTCATAATCTGCTCTCAGACTGCTTGCAGTCCTGTCTGTCGGATATATGATACTGTCACAGAAATAATGAAAAAGCTGCTGCTCTTTTTGCTTATTCTGTTCTTCAGTTTGTGTCTGATCTTCCGAATTACCGGATGGATTCTGAGAATTCTGTGCGCCACTGTTGGTTTTTGAGTCGTTGTCATCACTACAATCCCCTAAAATAAGACTAGCGAGTAAAAGACCACTGGTGATGATTCATTTCATATCAGTTCCTCCTTTCTGTTCTCACATCATGGCTTTGTGCGTGTAAAAATATATTCAGGGGATGGCGCATCCATGATCTCCATCCTCATCGTCAGTCTTCCGTCGGCATATTCAATCGGCATGAACAGTCCGCCAAATATATATCTTTCATTGGATTGACTGATGAGATGGTATATCTTATTATTTTTTTCGTAAAAGCTGCGGGTGATCACATGGAATGTATCCTTGCTTCCCTCATACTCAATATTATTCCCGCGAATGGTGAGCTTATGACCATGCTGATCCTGCCACTCACCCTCCAGCTCCGGGATGACCTCTTTGTCCAATACAAATCGCCCCAAATACTCTGGTCTGTGCAGAATATATTCAAATTTGTTGTCCATAAAACCGGAATGTATCGACAGTAAAATCGACGAATCATCCAGATAATACAATCCGAATATGTCGTCCTGAATATTGCCGCTGTCCAGCTCATAACGGTCCAGTTCGATATGTGCAGGCTGATTCACAGATAAATGGATTCTGGAGGTAAGTATGACTGCCGATCCGGACTTTATAGAAATATCCTTGTCATGAATTGTCACGGAATAATTGCAGTTATCTCTGCCTTCCCATTCGCCCTGGATGGATTTTAATACCGTTTTGATATTGTTGGGGCTATTATCATTATAAATCAGATTCGGCTTTGGTTTGATATCTTCCAATGATTTGAGTGCATCATCCGTCAGGCCCCGGCTCAGCACGAGTTCGTCTTCGAGATCGCCATCCCTGTCTGCTGGCTTAATCGAAAATGTAATCCTGTCGTTGACATAATACATGCTCGAAATCTGATATACAGTGCTGTATCCCCTCCCTTTGGACGCATTAAATATCGGCTTTTGGGGGATGATTTGGATCGGCATACCCGCTTTGATATCAAATTCAATTTGACTGGATTCATTGTCACTATACCATAGCGTCATTATGGTACCGTCAATTCTCAAAGAATAGTTGAATCCATTTTCCTTCGAAGACCACTCGCCTTGCAAAGCTTTGAGTATATCATCCTTTGTTGCGGTGATGGTTTCTGCGAAATTGAAATTGTCCATTTCTTCTTCCCCAACTGCTTGTTCAGACTGTGATTCGACGGCTTCATTAATATGGCGTTCAGCTGCCGGTTTATTGCACGATACGCAGCTGAGTACACAACCAGTAACAATGGAAATCATTAAAGCTCGCATGAATTTTCCTCATGAACAGATGGATGCTGTCTCAAATGTTGCACGTACAGGACGCACAAGCTCAGATGGTATTGTATCGCTTTATTTCAAAATGTCAAAACGCCGCGTATTCCCAAAGGGAATAGCGACGTTAAGCGAGCGTATGGGCGGCTCGTGCCGCCCTGACGAGCGAAGGCGCGGCGTATCGCAGATAGCCGCGCAATTATCATGAAAAATTTATAAATATATCTCCCCATTCAGTTCGGGATGATAGGCAAACGCTGTGATTTTGCCCTGGCGAACGGCTGTTGGATACCCGTCAAATGTGCTAAGAATCTCGACGTTTTTGTCGGCGGACAGAATGCGTGGCGCACGAATGAACGTCATGATGACGTTGGGATGGCCGGGAAGGTCGCCCTGGGTCTGAAAACTCCCCAGTTGCCTGCCGTAGGCGTTGCGCTGTACACAAACCGATAAACGGCCGAGTTCGTTGGGCTGGCCGTCGACTTCGTTGGCGAGCAGAATCAGACCGGCGCAGGTCGCATAGACGCCGATCCCCGCGTCGATGCGCTGCCAGATCGGTTCTATCATTTTAAGATCGCGCAGCAGCTTTCGTTGTACAGTGGATTCTCCGCCCGGAAATACCAGCATGTCCAGCGATGTTTCGAGATCCCTGGGCTGCCGGATTTCGCTGACGATGTGGCCGGCGTGTTCAAAAGCCTGTTCGTGTTCGATAAACGCACCCTGGATTGCAAGAACTCCGACTCGCATGGATTAGATGCCCCTTTCTTCCATGATGGTTTGAATTTCGTTCTCGTTGATGCCAACCATGGCTTCGCCGAGATTTTCGGAAATGCGGGCAATGAGTTTGGCGTCCTGCCAGTTCGTGACCGCCTGCACAATTGCTGCCGCTCGCTTGGCCGGATTGCCGCTTTTAAAGATGCCGCTGCCGACGAATACGCCCTCGGCTCCGAGCATCATCATCAGCGCGGCATCCGCTGGAGTCGCTACGCCCCCGGCTGCAAAATTCACAACCGGAAGTTTGCCCGTTTCATGCACAATGCGAAGCTGCGAAACCGGCACACCAAGCTCTTTGGCCTTTTCGAACAACTCGTCTTCTGCAAGGCTTTGTACCTGCCGTATCTGCGCCTGAATCTTGCGCATGTGACGCACCGCCTGCACGACATCGCCCGTTCCCGGCTCGCCTTTGGTGCGGATCATCGACGCGCCTTCCTCAACTCTGCGCAATGCTTCGCCCAAATCCCTCGCACCGCAAACAAATGGCACCGAAAACTTCGTCTTGTCGATGTGATAGATATCATCTGCCGGCGACAAAACCTCGCTTTCATCAATATAATCGATTTCTATCGCTTCGAGAATCCGTGCCTCGGCAATATGACCAATCCGGCATTTGGCCATCACAGGTATGCTCACGGCATCCTGAATGCCCCGAATCATCGCAGGATCACTCATCCGGCTCACGCCGCCTGCTGCCCGGATATCGGCCGGAATCCGTTCCAGTGCCATCACCGCACAGGCTCCCGCATCCTGCGCTATTTTCGCCTGTTCCGGCGTCGTCACATCCATAATAACGCCGCCCTTCAGCATTTGGGCGAGATTTCTGTTTAACGTACTTCTGTTCTCCATTGGTCTTTCCTTTTCGATTGTCTGTTGTCCGCGGTCTCAATGTCAGAGCGCGAACGGACATGTTTAAATTTGGGTGCATCCATACAATTTGCAAATGTACGGAATTTGCATATCACTAAACTAAAGCGCATAAACATGGCTAAAATAGCCATTTAGATTGACATACTTACAAGCTTGTATTATATCCATACAATAATAAAATTGTATGGATGACGATTTTATGATAATAAACGCGGCTATGTTGTACGAGCGTGGATACAAATGGCTTGTAGCTTATGGCTTGTGGCTTAGCGTAGGAACCTGAAGTAATCCTTGCGCGGCTCCACAAGCTATAAGCTATAAGCTATAAGCCATGCTGCATAGTACTTTGGCGGGAAGCGATATCCACGTTGGTTAAGCATATAGCTAATCTAGGCTATGTTAAACCAGTGTGGATATCGTGTTACCTCGATACGTGTGAGATACTGGCAAAGAGCGCCGAGCATCGAGCAAGGAGTTGGCCAATGAGCACTCGTGGCTCATTGCTCATCGTTCGTGGCCGCAAAGCAGACAACCTTACTTTTTCGTATCCAAGATCGTTAAACAGAGCCTAAATCTAAGGCGTTACGCAGGGCAAATCAGATTTATAACAAGTACTGCATGAAATACCCTGCAGCAATGACACGCCTTAAATTAGGTATACAACTCACTGACTTTTTTTAGACTTTCCTGAAGATTCACCTAAAAAACTCAACCTCAAACGTGCTTGAACGACTCAATAAGGAATTTCGCAGACATAGCAAGTCTATCGGAGTTTTCCCGAACCTCCTGTCATGCTTGAGGTTGTTCACTCTGTATGCTATTAAATATGTCGACAGTTGGGAGGAATCTCGGCAGAAATCAAGACCCTCTCGGAGACTTTCTAAACAAATCCATTTACACCATCGCGTTGCCTCCTCATACAAGAAAAAACTATTCAGAAATATCACAAGCTCGATTTAACTATGTCGATTCGCGAAAAAGAAAGACTCAGCAAATTGCACGATTTTGGCCTGCCGCAGATACTGTCTGCGATTGAAACGCCGCAGGTGAATGAAATTCGCGGTCTCAATGCCGCATCTACAGCCATCCTGGTTTCGGAGCTCGTTAAAAAACAGGACCGTCCCATCCTCATCCTTGCTGCACGCCAGGATATCATCACGCAGCTCGCCCAAAACCTGAGCTTTTTCGTTCCAAAGTTCGAGCGAAAGGCTGTGATTTTTCCGGAGATTCAGGCCGGCATTTATAGTGGTGTGGCGCAAAACAAGCGTCAGGTCGCTGAAATCATGCAGGGATTGTTTCGAATCAATAACGACAATCCCGGCATCATCATGGCAAGCATTCAGACCGCGCTTAAACGCCGCATTCCCAAAGCCGTGCTTGAGCAGCACACGATTTTGCTGCGTTCGCATACCGAACTCGACGAAACTGAGTTTAAGGCGAAATTGCTGCAGATGGGCTATACCCAGGCCCCCGAAGTCGATACGCCGGGCACGTTTGCGATTCGCGGCGGCATCATTGATGTCTATTCGCCTGCGCATCCGTTTGCGATTCGCATCGAACGGTTTGGCGATGAAATCGACGAAATCCGCAGTTTCGATCCCGACTCGCAAAAGACGATCGAAAAACGCGCAGATGCCGTGATTATCCCGGCTTCCGAAATCGTCATGGCTTCGGAAAATATCGAGCATGCCGTTGAAAAAATGAGTGCCTGGGCGGATGCACTCGAAGTGCCGTCGCAGGTGCTGCGCAAAAATCGCGAACAGATCGAAGAACGCGTCCTGTTTTGGGGCATTCAAGCGGTCATGCCGGCTTATTATGAATCCCTCGACTCGCTGTTCGATTATATCCCCAAGAATACGCTGATTCTGTGGCTCGAGCCCGGTCTTTGTCTTGAGCTCTCGCAAAAACAGCGAGAGTTGCTTTCGGAGCATTACAAGCAGGCCACAGATGAACGCAGGCTCGTTTCGTCGCCCGCAGACCACATCCTTTCAAAAGATGAATTCCAAAGCGCACTCGCGTCGCACAAGCTGTTTTATACCGGTCTGGCGCTTGATATGTTCAGCAATCCCGGTGATATCCTGTGGTTTGATTCGCTCGATAACGCCGATCTGGTCTCGCAGCGTCGTCAGTTGGCTGCGCAGAAAACTGAAGAATTCATCAAATTCCTGGCCGACTATCTGGTCGAATGGGAAAAAATCTATGGCGAAATCGCGCTTGTGCTCAACACCAGTGGCATGATGGAGCGCATTCGGGCTTTGCTGAGGCCGTTGTCGATTTCGGTGGATATCGCTTCTCGTCCGCTCGATCTCGACGAAGACCGCAATCCACCGGCACATGGCGTGCGCATTTATCAGGGTGCGCTCACAACAGGATGCCGCCTGGCCGCACAAAAACTCGCGATCATCAGCGAAGCCGATATCTTTGGTCCGCGTCTCAAGCGCCCGGCCGCCAAAAAACTCGACGAACACCATGCGCTTTCGTCGTTTCGCGATCTCAAAGCCGGCGATTATGTCGTGCATGCTGATCACGGCATCGGCCAGTATCAGGGTCTCGTGACGCTCACAGCCGGCGGCATTACCGGAGATTTCCTGCACATTCTCTATGCCGAAAATGGCAAGCTCTATATCCCGGTGCAGCGCCTCAAAAGCGTGCAAAAATATGCAGGTGCCGAAAAACCGACGCGAATTGATAAACTCGGTGGCGGCGCATGGGAACGCACCAAAGAAAAGGTTCGCCAGAACGTCAAAAAACTCGCCATCGATCTCATCGATCTCTATGCAAAACGCCAGAGCCGCAAGGGTTTTGCTTTCTCCGAGCGAGATCCGCACTTCCTCGCTTTTGAGGACGGATTCCCCTATCAGGAAACGCCCGATCAGGCCAAGGCCATCGAAGCCGTACTCGACGATATGCACAAGCCGCGGCCTATGGAACGCCTGGTCTGCGGCGATGTCGGATTCGGAAAAACCGAAGTCGCGATGCGAGCTGCCATGCGCGCCGTACTCGACGGAAAACAGGTTGCCATGCTCGTGCCCACCACCATCCTCGCCGAGCAGCACTACGAAAATTTCATCGAGCGATTTAAGGGGCATCCCATCACCATCGCGGCCCTCAATCGTTTCCGCAAACCAAAGGAAATCAAGCAAATTCTGGCCGATCTGGCCGTCGGCAAAGTCGATATCGTCATCGGAACGCATCGCTTGCTGTCCAAAGACGTCATCTTTAAATCGCTCGGTTTGCTCATTATCGACGAAGAACACCGGTTTGGCGTCGGTCACAAGGAAAAAATCAAAGCGATGGCTGAAAACATCGATTGCCTTACGATGACCGCGACCCCGATTCCGCGCACGTTTCAGATGTGCCTGGGCGGCATGAAAGATATGTCGGTTATCGAAACGCCCCCAAGCGACCGCCTCGCGATTCACACCATGGTCGCCAAAATGTCCGACGCCCTTATCGCTCAGGCCATCCAGAACGAGCTCGCCCGCGGCGGACAAGTCTATTTCCTGCACAATCGCGTCGAAGAACTCCCCGAATACTACGACCGCATCCATCGCCTCGTGCCCAAGGCGCGCATCGCCGTCGCCCACGGTCAGCTCGCCGAACAGGACCTCGAAAAAGCCATGTTCAGCTTTATCCATCACGAAGTCGACGTATTGCTGTGCACGACGATTATCGAATCGGGCATCGACATTCCGTCGGCCAACTGCCTGATCGTTTCTCACGCAGAACGTTTCGGACTGGCGCAGCTCTACCAGATTCGCGGCCGCGTCGGCCGGTCGTCCGAACGCGCCTATTGCTACCTGCTCACATCCAAAGAAGAACTCACCGATATCGCCCGCGAGCGCCTCAACGCCATTGAACGCCTCACCGAACTCGGGTCCGGCCTTGAAATCGCCTATCTCGATCTCGAAATGCGCGGCTGCGGCAATCTGCTTGGCGCCGAACAAAGCGGCAACATCGCCGCCGTCGGTCTCGATATGTACGCCGAACTCATGCAGGAAGCCGTCGAACAGATACAGGGCATCCCCGTCGATAATACAATCGACGCCGACGTCAATCTGCCCATGTCTGCTTATCTTTCCGAAGATTACATTCCCGACGTTCAGCAAAGATTACTATTCTACAAACGCATGGCCAACGCCGAAACCGTCGATATACTATACGAAATCTTCGGCGAAATAATAGATCGTTACGGTAAAGCCCCGCAGGAAGCCAAAACGCTCAAAGATACATTCGAACTCAAGATCATGCTCGGCGATCTCGGCATTAAATCGATGGACGCAAACTATACATCTATTATTCTCGATCTGGGCGACAAATCCAAGCTCGATCCCGCCAAACTCGTCAGCATGATTACTATGCATCCCAAACAATATTCGATTCGCCAGGATCAAAAGCTCATTCGTTATCTCACAAAATCCGAAAGCGAGGCATTGCTCGAAACCGCCGCAATATATTTGGATGATTTAAAATCCAGATGCTATTGATATATATATATTTGTTTGTATATTTATATATGCTCGCTTGGGGCGACCACACGGGGTCGCCCCTACGCTCGCTGGCGCGCCTATGCCTGACGGCATACGGCTTGCGTTTTGGTTTTACTCGCTTGGGGCGACCACACGGGGTCGCCCCTACGCTCGCTGGCGCGCCTATGCCTGACGGCATACGGCCTTTTGCGCGCGGCTATTGGCGTTGCCAATACGCCGCGCGATGCTTACCTTACTCAAACGGGAAAAAGTAGATTCAGATATTGCGGACTAGCTCGAAATTCCGCGCTATTGCTAGGTTTGCGTGGTGCATTTTTTTACACTTTTTGGTCGAAAAAGGTTGCTTTTTTTTTTTTTTTTTTATGATGCCATAGGTTTATGGTGTATTATGGCCATGAATCGTAAATTCAGATATTTCAGGAGGTCCGTATGCCAGTTGAACTCAAACCAAGCGATCATAAACTTGAAAGTTTATTTGATTATACGAATATCGAAAGATTTTATGTTCCAGAATTTCAACGCCCATATGCATGGGGAGTAGAACAATGCAAGAAGCTATGGGACGACATTTATAGTGCTTGGCGGAATGATTATCGAATACCTTGCTTTTTGGGGTCGATTATTGTTTATCCAAAGTTCCCAAGAGACAATTCTAAACACATGTACTTAATTGATGGACAACAACGTATTACAACACTTCTGTTATTGCTACGAGCAATGTGTGTTGTGGTTGCGTCAAATATCGAAGAAACTAATATAGAAAGATACAAAGACCAATATAAAGACACGTTACGTGTCTTAAGAAGCATGCTTTGGAAACCAGAAGAACCGGGTAACAAGTATTCTGAAATTGATACAAGCGAAGCTAGGCTCAATCGTGAAAATATAGAAGAGCCGTCCTGCGATATTTTTCAGGTAATCATGGAAACAGGCATGATCGGACAAATCCCTGAAGCGAAAGATAATAACAATGGCTGGACAATAGAAAGTGACTATGCATCAAAACAATATATATCAAAGGTTGAAATGGAATATAACAATAGCAAAAAGAGAGGTCCCAGAAGGAGAATTGACGACACACTAAAGAAAATACTAGGCTCAAATGAACTACTTAACTATGCTTATTTCTTGACTCAACTTTATAAGATTCCATCTGAGGATTTACCAAGATTCATTAGCTTGTTCCTGAGCAAATGCTACATACTTCCACTCAGCACGGGAGACAGCCAATCAGCACTGCTAATTTTTGATATACTCAATAACCGTGGCATTCCACTAACTGACTCGGATATTTTGAAAAACATTATTGCATCCACGTTTAAGACACACGATGTAGAGTTTAAAGTACAGTGGGATAAACTGCTTGATGCACTTAGGTTTGATTCTTCAGAACCAAAGTCAATACAGCTTGACTCTCTGTTTAGACATTATATGTATGCACTTCGAATGACAAGAGCAAAAGATCCAATTGATCCATATGCAAAATCAAAGGATCCAGAGTTGCGTGATTATTTTACGACACAAAAACATGGATGTATTGGCATTGATAGTTTGAAATCTACAGAGGTCGTTTTTACACTCACTGAAATGGCATCATTCCTCGTCAATGCACTCAGTTATGTTGCAAATGATTCTGAATTACCTAATGATCTTATTGGGATAGATGCCAGATATAATATAAGCGTGCTCAATAAATTGAAACCAAATGGCAAGTGGCAGTATCTCATCAGCACATTTTGGTATGCCTATCGAAAACTAGCAACTAACAATCCTGAACAGTTCAGAATCAAGTTTACACATTATATATACTATGCTACTTCGGTTATTTTGCTCAAATCGTTGATTGAAGAACTAAAGGATACTGTCATTCCGACAATATGTGAAAGTATCGCAATCCAAGCCGCAATCGAAAACTACTTGGAACCATTTAGTCCGAGCTTTAATGTCTCTGATTTGATTAATTCAGGCGATTTTGACAAGGCCAGAAAGGTTCTATCTATTGAAAATGTTACTTATTTAGACCGCATCGATCATCTGGTTCTACTCTATGCCTATAGCTTTAAAGAGAATGGCGTACGTCAGCCCATTCTTGATATCTCTACAATCGAACATATCGTTCCTCAAAAGTGGGAAAATTACTGGTGCGATGAGTTTCCGCTGCAAGTAATAGATAAAGATGTGGTAAACTCATACGTAAATTGTATCGGCAATCTCATAATCATGAATCGAAGCAAAAATTCAAGAGCATCAAACAAGCTATTTACTGCAAAACTCAATGATTATCGAAAGACTGATGGTTCAACATTCGAACTAAAACAATTTGTAGCCAATTACCCAGAAATAAGCAGAAGCTACAAATGGACTCTAGAAGACATTGAGCAACGCAGCGAGAGAATTATTGACTACATAATGAATTACATCCGTTCCGGTATCGAAGGAGGTATTGTATGAGTAATAAATGCGACACGGATGCCATCAAAACGGTCATTCCATTCATTGTATCTGCCCAATTGGCAATACTGGGCGCTTGTACAGACACGTATACACCACCCTCGATTGACACGTCTGGGTGGATAACAATAGACTCTGAAACACCATCCAAACCTTCTATAGAAGAACCTAAAGAGTATTGTGGCGACAATAAACTTTCAGGTAATGAGGTATGTGATGGTATTTTGTTCAATTATCCAAAAGAATGTGCTTCTTATGGATATGCAAGCGGTTTAGTTAAGTGTACTCCAACATGTTCTTTGGATTATTCTGATTGTGTTACGAATCCTAATATAAACCCAAAACCTATAGAGAAAGACCCTGTATGTGGTAATGGAATTATTGAGGATGGTGAGTCTTGTGATCCAAACTTTAAAAAAGAGATAGGTAATTGTTCTTCTTTTGGTGATTATATTGATGGTCAAGTAATCTGCTCAGATACTTGCTCTTTGGATTTTTCACGGTGTGTAAAAGAAACGCCTATCCCAGAACCACCTACTCCAGTGTCTGTTTGTGGTAATGGTGTTAAAGAAGATGGTGAGGAATGTGATGATGGTAATACCATAAATACAGATTTCTGCACTAACTCATGTACCATAGCAAAATGTGGTGATAACATCATTAATAATGGAGAAGAGTGTGATGGTTCTCAATTTACCGTTCCATCCTGTTCTTTTTATAATCCAAATTATGATATGGGAACCCCTAGATGTACATCATCCTGTATCATCGATTTTTCTGACTGTCATGTTTCACCTAAGTGTGGAGATGGGGTAATTAACTCACCAACAGAAGAGTGTGATGGTAGTCTTGGTGATCATACTTGTGCAGACATTTATGTCGTTGGTACTTTTACAGGCTCACCTAGATGTAATGACTGTAAGGTAGATTATTCTACATGCAAAGAGCTTTGCCCGACTGATAGGGAATTTAAAAAAGGTAAATATACCAACGGCCCAAGAACAATTCATAAAATAACAGATGGTGGTGTAGATTACATCATTTATGAAACTAAAGTAGGTAAGATAATTGACTCTAATACGGTGCAGTGGATTTACTCACCTTTAGGCGATGAAGGTTATTACACCTATTTTAAAGTGGAGAGTTGTGATTGTTATTCTTGTAACATCATTTTAAATAACACATCCACATTAAATAAATCAGATATTACACCTGTAAGTTCTGTTAAATATACTTATTCAGAACCTGTAGTGAGTACTCTTCCAGTATTTGATGTCGAACCAATCCTTATTCCTGAAAATGTAAGAACAACAGGTAAACTTTATCAGTCGTGTATTTATGCGGATTGTCCAGATAAAGCTACACATAATTTGTCTATTACAGATTACGTTATTAGTATGTATACTAATTCATTTACATATATTTTCACTGTAAATAGAGATCTTGGTGATGATGTTTTTCTGGTACGTTATGAATCAGGACATAACCTTCCACAGGAAATGCAGAATGCTGGTGTTCAAAAACCATTTGCTGTAATTAAAATTTCACATTCTGATACTTATCGTATTTGTGATTTATTTGACAATTATGATATTACAGTTCAGATATTGTCTTGGTCGCCTTATAGAGATGTGGCTGTAGCAACAGCTAATTTTAATTCTTCTGCTTCCTATATCTATAAGCCATCGATTAAGGCAACTGCAACTAGATGTGATGATATTGAGAAAGATCCTTTTAAGGTTCATTTAATTCCAGAGGGTACTTATCTTATGGGAGACACACAATATTCTCTTTATCAAGATCACGTAGAAATAACATATAATATTTGTTACAATAAAAATATTATTCAGTCTAGTTCTACTAGCAGTCATTGGGAATCTTCAGAGGCAGTACTTAAGCCCTCCTCTTTAGAAGATAGAGATGTTTATGTTTCTAAATATAGATCTAACACTCTTGTTTTCGAGGGTAATTATAGCATCTTTGTTAATGAAAAGTATCCTGTAAAACAGAATTATGGGAGATACGTAGAAAAAGAAAATTATGGTATGATGATGTTTGAGGTTACTTTTAATAATCATACTCCTAGTAATCGTCCTGAAAATTATTTGGTAGATCAAATATTAAACTGTTCTACTACTACGTATACACCTTATGAGTCGCAGCAATATAAAATTTGTGATTTTAGTAGAGTGACTAATACTTTGTATGGCGTTATAGTGTTTTGTCAAACTAAGTTAGACACTATGGAAAAAGAATGTTTTAACATGGAGTTGACTAGATCTTTACAGCAATTATCTCATGATTGGGGCTCCGGTGTTGGACAACATGTAACATGTACCCCTATGTTTCAGTAGTTTAGCTTTATAGAAAAGACCAGAAGAAAAATCTTCTGGTCTATTCTTTTTTTGTTGACAAGGTATTTTCTTTTTGTTATATGCTTATTTGTGTTTGTTGCATAGGTGTGATTATGGATGCACAAAGTTTAAGATCAATACGTAGAATGGCTGCTTTACTCCCCATCTCAGACCCTATAAAAGAAAAAGCATTATTAATAAAAATGTGATATGGTCTCCCCTAACTACTTTTATTGTAGAGCATGTTAATGTTTAACTGGTGAGTTTTATGAGATATGCCACATTGCGATTAAACTATATGATTATTCGCTGTGGTGGCCTTTTGATGCTTACTATCATCCGCCCCGCCATGTGGGTTCAGTATTGAGTTCGCAGTCTTGCTCGCTTTAAACTGTGTCACGACATGGCTCTATAGTTTGCTGGCTCGGGCTATCTCGCTGCGGGGCAGGTCTTGGACCGCACCCCTGCGCTCGATACGCCCTCTCGTCGCCCGCTATAGGCGATGCCAATAAGAGGGCGGGCGTTGCCATTATTTCGTTGCCACGACTTCACGCACCATACAGCGTTTTTTGCAAAAACACACGGCATAGGCTTTGACTTCCGTAATATTCGGCTCCTCGAACATCAGGCCTTCGATATAATATCGCGTGCGGATTTGTGTTTCGGCTTCGTCCAGCAGCTTATTCATCATAGCGGGAACTTTCACAAACTGCTGTTCGATCGGAAGTTGATTTACCAGGGAAGGCACGAGGCATTTCAGTTCCAGTATAATCGCACGGTTGCCCTCAATAGCAATGATATCAGGAAATCCCTCGCCGCTCTCGCGATTGGATCTTACCGTGCATTGTGTGCGCAATACGCCAACCAACATTCCATGATAGAAATCTTCTTTTGCGTCTTTTACACTGATGCTGTCGTTCATGATGGCACTGATTTCCCCCTCAATGCCTGCCTTATCGCCATTCCATAAATTTTGTAATAACGCATGCGCATCGTATTGTGCAAGATAGATATCTTTCCACCAATGTCGCAGTGATGAACGAATGACGGTTTTGACTTCGGTATTGGGCACCGTGACTTCGGCTTCCAGCAATTCGTCTTCATCTTTAGAAACACTTAGAGCCTTCAGGTAGCCTGTATATAATAAGAAACTCCATATTCCATCGGGATTCTGTTTCAAATCGCGATATGAAAGACTTTTATATATTTTTACCCGTATCGTTTCACCGTTCATCATTTTTTCTATGATTTCACGATGCTGCGGATTGCGCTCGATTACATCATCGATAATATCATTTCCGCTCGTCATGACCCAATATGGTTGAATGGCATCTTCACCATATCCATTCACGAGTCCACGAATGGCATTGAGTAAACTCCACGGATTAAATACTTTTCGGCCGCCAAAGCTATAACCATCATACCAACGCTCTATTTCCTGATACTGATCTTCAATATGATAATAGGCCAGCATCTGTTTGACTTCGTCTTCGGAAAATCCCCAGTATTCATCGGGTAATTTGGTCGTCACGTCGAGCACGCCGGGATTGTTCATACCAGTAAATATTGATTCTTTCGCGACGCGCATACAACCCGCTATGATACCATAAGCAAGGTTACTGTTGGACTTAAAGCCGGCAGAGATAAAGTTACCGACGAGTTTGACGATTTTCTCAAACAAGTTCGTTCCCGGATGATGAATATCGTAGATGGCGGCCTGCTGTAACGGGACATCATACTCGTCAATCAGAATGATGGTCTTGCGTTTTGTGGCTTTATAAATCCAGTCGCAAAGATTGCCCAACGCCGTTTCAAGGGCGCTTTGTTTCTCACATTTATCAAGTATCAGCCGGAACTCCTCTTGCTCGGCCTCGCGCAGAGAAGGATGATTCAGCAAATACGCATGCGTAGCACATGCGGAAGACAAAGCTGTGCGCAGCTTATCGGCCATTTCATCCAGCGAGTCGTTTCGCATTTCCTTAAATGACAGCGAAATCACGGGATAATGCCCCATCTCTTTGAGCACATCCTCGCCCGCATCCATAACCTTGAGGCCCTCGAAATACCGTCGGTTATCAACAGGCTTGCCGTCTTCGTCGAGACGGTACTCAAAAAACGTCTGGAGCATACGCAGCATCAGGGTTTTACCGAATCGACGCGGGCGCGTCACGACGCAGATATTGCGTTCCTGATTGATCAAATACGGGATAAAAGCAGTCTTATCTGTATAGTAAATCCCTTTGTCCTTGAGCGCAGTGAAGCTCTCCGGGATTTCTCCAAACGGTTTTAATTTCCTGTCCTGGCTCATCCGTGACCTCCTCGCGTGTGTCATGCGGTTTATGGATGTTTCACAAATCGTATCTACCTACCGCCCATCTTCACCATAACTCGCTTTTGCTCCAAATGGCGAGGGATTTTTTGTGGCGTGGTAACCGTTCGTAATCATTCAGCACGTGCGTGAGGACGCCGTAAGGCGTTCGCTATCAATCGACCTCGGTTGGCTCCGCAGAGAAATATATCGGGCGTATGGTGCGCAGGCACCATAGCCCGATGGCGAGCCGTATTGCGGCGCAGACGCAATAGGCGAAGCTATAAAATAAAATGATTGTATAAAATGGCTCTGTATGTAATCATTTAAGCGGTTGGTATGTGTTTTTCTTAATATTGAAATGCCGATGTGAGAAAAGATTATGAAGCGCTCCCTTATCTTCATTCTGTGTATGGCTTTCGTTTTGATTTCCTGCGCCAATTCTTCAAAAAGCGTTCAATCCGCCAGTCAGTCGGAGGTTATGGAAGAGACTGATGAGTCCGAAAAAGAGATCGATAAATACGCCAACATTGATTTGCCGCCGCTGCATGCGGCTTGCAACCACGATGTGATCGACAAAGACCTCGTTCGAAAGCTCGTTTCTGAAGGTTACGACATCAATGAATATGCCGTCGACAGAATGACTCCGCTTCGGCTTGCCTGCAACCGAAGCCACATCGATAAAGAAGCCGTTAAATTGCTCGTGGAACTCGGTGCGCACACCGGGACGATCGAAATTGATCGGTATTCTTATGCCTATTCCCCGCTGAAATATGCCTGCGACCGCAGTGATATCGATGCAGATGCCCTGCGTTTGCTCTTTGAACTCGGCGCCAAGCCCGAAAGCTGGATAGAAGAAAGGGATGGCACCGCGCTGATGGCGGCCTGCAATCGCAGTAAAATTGACGTCGAGGCCGTCAAAGTTTTGATAGAGAATGGCGCCAGTCTCAAAGCTGCAGACATTAACGATCTTTCACTCGCCATGATGGCACTCGATCACAAGCGTTACAGCAAGGATGCCATTATGCTGCTGCTCGATTCCGGTCTCGATGTGAATCTCGGCAACGGACCGACCAAAAATAAGCTCATGACGATGGTCGTGCACGATCTGGATCTGACGAAGAAAGTCATCGAAAAAGCAAGCAGCATCAAATCTGAGCCGATTCCGGAAGACAAAATTGCCATGTTCGAAAATGCCCTGCGAAATTCAGGTGAATACGATGAGGAGGCTATTGCCGAAATCAAAGAAAACCTGATGCAGCGCTCTGAAGAATCATTGGCTGCCTCCGATCCCATTCATGTTTTGGACAAGGATGGCACAAGCGTTTTGAGCTATGCTGCAGCCTGGGGAAACAAGGATGTCGTTCGGTATTTGCTCGATCAGGGCGCAATCACGGACATCAACAAACCAAACGAAAGAGGTTTAACCCCGATATTTTTTGCTGCCTATTCGGGCAATCTCGAAATCGTCAAAATGCTTGTCGACGCGGGCGCAGATATTCGCGCCAAAGACAATGCCAACAACAATGTACTCGCGGCTGCGTGCCGTGGAGAAAACAACAACATGATATTCCGGTATACCAAAACCAGGGGCTATGTGCATTACGCCTCGGATTTGCTCGAGAAGAAAGCCCCGGACCCCGAAATGATTCGGTATTTCCTGGATGCCGGCGTCTCTGCTGGTGAAGGCAATAATAGTGGCCTTACACCGCTTCATTTGGCTGCTTATAATGAGCTCACTCAGCCGGAAGTCCTGAAAATGCTCATCAACGCTGGTGCAAATCCCAATGCGATGACGGAGGGTGGGCTGACTCCCCTGATGTACACAGCATCTGTAGAATCCGCTGATATTCTGATTAAAAAAGGCGCAGATGTCAAAGCTGCAGATAAAGATGGAATGACCGCGTTGCACCATGCCATGAGAGATGGTCATGCGGATGTCGCTAGGGTTTTACTCAAAGCCGGTGCAGATATTCATGCTAAAACTAATGATGGCGAGGGTGTTGAGGTTTTTGCCCAAGATCCGGACAGCATACAGCTGATGGCGGAGCATGGTTTCGATTATACCGATGTACTATATCGTGTATTGAAGCGTCTTGAAATAGAGAGCCCGGGCCCAAAAACACTCATCGCATTGCTCAATGCCTCCAAAGTGGATGATATTTCCACATATTCCGGTGCCATTCTGAAAACGCTGGATCGTTCCTCTGCTACAAAGGAGGAGATAGAACCCATCATTCATTATCTAAAAAAACACGGCATCGATTTCAATGGCGTTAATAATAGGGGCATGACCGTGCTGATGATTGCATGCAATTATCGTCCGGTTGTTTTTAAAACGTTGATAGAACAGGTGGCCGATATCAACCAGAAAACGCCCCTTTCGACGCCATTTGCGTATTGTGCCTCCCATGTATCTCATAATGTATATGGGCCTACGGATGGTTTTTATAATATTCAGTTAATGATGGAACGGGGGGCCAATGTGAATGTTTCGGATGCAGAGGGTGTCCCTGCCATTGTCCATCTTGCCGAAAGAACACCTGAGATTATCCCGGACATGCTCAAAGCCGGCGCCAATCCCAATGCAGCTGCGCCCGACGGCAGGACGCCGCTCATGGTGACCAAAAGCTACAATGCCGCCAAAGCACTCATCGACGCCGGAGCCGATGTCAATGCCAGAAAAAAAGATGGTACATCGGTACTCGCCATTCATTCGGGGGCGCTAGACAACGCCAAACGTTACGGTCGTGAGATGGTATTATATGAAGCCGTCGATAAAAGCGACAGCAATCAGGGCGATTTGAATATCGTCAAACTGCTTCTGAATTCGGGTGCAGCTCCCGACAGCATGAGCATTCAGTTTGCGACGAATCCAAAGGTCGTCGATGATATCATTTCGGCTAAAAATGACGTTTTGCTCACGAGCGAACAGATTAAATCGTCACCCACCCTAACGACCGAAATGGTCAAAAAATATATGGCCAATGGCGGCAAACAGAGCGTCATCGATGATGCTCTGCAGGAAGCTTGTTTTTGGGGGCAGGGGGCCAAGATTACTGCGCTTGCGAAAGGCGGTGCCAATCCCAATACGCGCCATCATTACCAAAATAGAACGCCGCTGATGATGGCTGTTGCCGAAGAGGAAAGTTATGCTTCAGTCACGATCGAATCCATCCAGGCATTGATCGACGCCGGTGCCCAAATCAATGATACCGACGAAGACGGCAATACCGCTCTCATGGCCGCTTGCTACAACAACCGCGAAAATGGAGACAGAACCAAAATTATCCAATTGCTGCTCAATTCGGGCGCAGATGTAAAAATGAAGAATAATGATGGCCAGAATGTACTTTTCCGTATTTCAAACGGCGGTGTCACGCCGGAGATGATTAAAGATATGATTCAGCGCGGTGCCGATCCCAAAATGATTGACAAATATGGTCAAACACCGCTGCATACATGCTGGAATGCCGCAAGCTGCAAGGTTTTGATCGAAGCAGGCGTGAAGATTAACGTTAAAAATAAGGAGGGCGAAACGGCTCTGATGTCGAGAATCACGCATGCCTACGGCGTTGCCGAAGAAAAACTCCCGGACGTGTGTGATGTACTCATCAATGCCGGTATTGATCTCAAAGCAACCGATAAGAAGGGCAAAACAGCTTTCCATTATGCGGTTATACATGAAAATAAGCGTTGTGCCGATGATATTCTGAAAGCCGGTTTTGATATTAATACAAAAGATAAATCTGGCAAAACGGTCATCGAATATCTGGAAGACGATCACACCATGATTCGATTCTTAAAATCGCATGGTGCCACGGCGAATCCCATTCCGCTCGACGAAGAAACGAGACGCAAAAGAGCGTGGGACAGAACGCATCCGAGATATTGATGGATGCATAAGTTATTATATAATATATATAATATATATATCTGGGGGCGCGCCTATGCGCAAGCGCATACGGCGTCGCCAGAGACGTTCCACGGAACGTCTCTGCTCGCTTGTTGCGGTTGTAGAGACGTGCGGATCGCGCGTCTCTACAACCGCCCCTACGCTCGCTTAACGCCGCTATGCCTTTGGCATACGCGTCGTTTATATATATTTGGATGGATATATACGCCAGAGATGTTCGATCGCGCGGCGATTTCATACGCCATACGGTATCGCTGCGCTTTTGGACGCGCGTTCCCGCCAGATGCTGTGTAATTATTCAGCCCTGTGCCTCATCCCTGTAAACACACAAATATCTGTAACAGCAAAACGTTGCTTATGGGCTATAGGCTGAAGCGTAACGATGCAGTTTTGAGCTTGCTTTGTTGCGTTTGCACTGTTCGTTGTAGTGCGATATAATGCAAAGCCGCAGTAATGGCGTCTTGAGTAGTTCTTGGCGCGCCGTTATATGAGAATGCGGTCTTTTGCCGCATGGGGTAGGGAGCTTTTTTATGACAAATGATTGCGTAGCCGCCAGAAAAACACAACATTCACACAAATGTGCGCCAAAAGGGGGGATGTCATTGATCCACTTTTCTAAACAAAATGCATTTCTGGTGCTGATTTGTTCGATTCTGCTTTGCGCGGGATGCGATGAGGCGTCGTCAGACAAAGGCGATGACAAAGATAATACGCAGTGCGATGCCAAAACAGGCACGTGTGAACCAAACGACGAAACTAAATGTACAAATAACACCTGGAAATGCGACGAAAATACACTTTCAAAATGTATTGCTGGAAGATGGGAAATCCTGAAAACATGCGATATAAATACCCAGTGCAATGCAGAAAAGGGCTCATGTGAACCAAACAAATCTGAATGCAAGGTCACAGAACATTTCTTCGCAGGCCAATGCGAAGCAGATGATGTAACCCATTGCGGTACGCATACCAATGACTGTACCAAACTGTCCGGATGGAAGAATGGCAACTGCATTGGCAAAGCCTGTTTTGCCGAAAAATGTGAGATCGGATACCATCTGGCCAGTCTCTTTGACAGCGACAACAAGGAAAGAACGATCTGTGAGGAAGATACCCACGATGCATGCGGTTCTATCAATACCAAATGTGGTACAAATGAAATCTGCACACAAGGCAAGTGCACAGACAAATGCAAACCAGGTGAAGTGAATTGCGGTGGTTCATGCATCAATCCAATGACTAGCCAGGATTTCTGCGGCGCCGATGCATCATGCAGCAGTTTTATCCCTTGCTCGGAATTCGAGGAATGTCGCGGCGGAAAGTGCATTCTGTCTTCATGCCCAAATGAAGATGAATCACTTTGTATAGGAACGGATCAGAATGTATGCGTCAACATTCATGGCAGCAATCTCAGTCACTGCGGTGCCTGCGGTGCGGTCTGTTCGGACATTGAAAACGCCAAAGCCAGTGGCTGCAGTCATGGGCAATGTACCTATACATGCAATGATAACATGGTCAATTGCGGTTCCGACACAGAACCATTGTGTCTGTCGAAAGATCAGCTCAAAAGTGATTCATTGCACTGCGGCAAATGTGACACGAAGTGCGCAGAAAATGCTTATTGTGAGGATGGTCTGTGTATCATCAACGCCTGCACGGGCAACGAATGTCTTTATAACAATACCTGTGTCAACGAGGATACCCATTGCGGCACGCAGTGTCTGAACTGTAACATGGCAAACCTCGCTTCTGTCGGTATCTGTCAGGATGGAACGTGCATCATTACATCCTGTGTCGCCGGATTTCATCTCACGAATGAAGGCACATGTGAAATAGACAGTGATACAGCCTGCCCCAATGGGAATGAGAACGGAACGGTCAACTGCAATACACTCGAACATACTAAGACGGGTATTTGTGAGAAAAGAATATGCAAAGCCACGGAATGCCAGGATAATGCCCATATCAAAGACAATAAATGTGTCGCAGATACGATAGAAACATGCGGTTCAGAGGAAAATGATTGCACCAAGATTCCAGGCTGGAAAACAGGGAAATGTGAAAATGGGAAATGTGTCGCCACAACCTGTCAAAACGGTTTCTGCCTGAATACACTGCAGGGTCAGTGTACTAACGCACAAAGCAGCACGACATGCGGTATCGATGGCAATGCCTGCCAATCCTGCACTATCAAACAAATCTGTTCCGACGGAACATGTGCAGCAAAACAATGTACCGGCAATGTCTGCCAGCAGCCGACCGGCGCTGACGAAGAAGACCTCTGTCAGAATGACGATACCCATTGCGGCTCCGAGTGTCTGAACTGCAATGCATTTACAAGCTATGTAACTGCCGGAACATGCAATATAACCGAAGGTACCTGTCAGGTCACAGCCTGCAAATCTGGATATCATATTTATAACAATGCATGTGTGGCAAATATTTATGAGGGCCAGTATAATTTGGTCACGACAATGAATGCCATGAAACTTTTACCAAGGGTTGACAAAGGCTCTGATGAGGTTGTGATTCCGTTTGATAATATGCTGGCCGGTGACTGGGTGGATTTTGCATTGCGTTTTTTAAATGATCCATCGGCCGGTCTTTCGGAGGTTTTGATTCAGCAGTTTCTTCCAAAGCTTCTGGATGCAAACTTCACAAAGGAATTACTCTTGAACATGGGGCTGAATGAGGCGATTGCAGAGGAGTTTCCAAACATTCTAAGTACTTTTGGCTTTCTTGATATATTGGCAGATTTATTTGTTCAAATTTCTGCAAACCTTGGAGATGTGGGTGATACACAATCCGTTTCACTCATCGTTAAGGATTATGCCGAACAGCTTGCCCTGAGTGGATTCTTTGATGTGATGGATACACAATTGGATACTACAGGATCGCTTAACAATGTTGTTCATAAATATGATTCAACATTGGTGAATGTGGGCAGCTTTGATACGTCAATTTGTACATCTGAGGTTGGCACAACATACGGCAAAACTGCAGATGGCAGCGGGACAATTTGTAAAATCAGAACGAGTTCGCTTGCTCTCGGCAGTGCTTTGCAAAGCAACATCAAGATCGCCGTCGACAAACCCAATAAAACAGCATCTTTCCTGGCTCATCAAATGACGATTCCCTATGGTAGATTAATCATGAATGTATTGATGAAAATCTTACCGCAGATGGCCAATATAGAAGATGAATCCCATCACACACCGGAAACTTTTGCTCAGGTTGTGGAATTCTTTATGGGCAAAGGCGCTGCTGGCTATTATAATAAAAGTGAAGATATTAAAGCCCTGGAATCTGCAGGTACGGATAATCCTTATATCCCGGAATATATATCAGAAACAGGCGGTTGTTCGACCTTTGGCCTGGTTTTGAACAAATCACTAAAACTTCCACCTGCCTTTACCACAATTTTTTGGAGTGCTGTGTGCAAAAAAATCATAGAGATGATGGATGAAGATATGAATCATAGTTTTGATTCTCTTGCATCCTATCACAACATCGTACAATTCTCGTCCGATAGCTGCGAGCTTACCTATAATTCAACAGAGACACGATTGGTTTCCTTTGGCGGCGTCGAAAACGAATCCGGTTGGTGGGGGGCAAATCCAGATAAACGCTGCACCTGGAATATCAAAGTCGGAGGATCGGATGATTGTACGGTAAATGCGCACGATATTGAATCCAACTGTACCGAAGGTAAATTCTTTGCCACCCGTCCGAATGATGGTGATTAAATCTCTCGCCTATCGGCCTTTGGCCGATACGGCTCGCTTTGCGGCCGGCTATTGCAAAGCAATACGCCGGCCGTTACTATTTTACGTTTCTTTCATTCGATACCGCGTGTTTTTGCCCATGCCCAGACGAACGAGAATGCCCCGATCGACGAGCGCACGCAGGGCGTTAATCACCGACGTCTGAGAAACATGCAAAGCATCTTCGATATCCTTTCGAGACAGAATCTCGTGCGTCTGGAATAGCACGAGGATGCTCTCCTCCATGTTTGATGCGAATGTCGGCTGTGAAGATGTTCGCTGCAACGATGGGGAATGATGTCCAAAGTGCAGGTTTGGCAGCGTAATTTTGAAAGCATTGGAGGATATGTCGATCCTGGGCTTGTCGTGGGCATCCGCATAACACTCATGAATCTTCATGATACCCGTGCCATACGCTTCGATGAGGTGAAGGCGGTAGAATACTTCGGCGAGGTTGTGGTTGCGCAGTACGGAAACCCCCAAACCGATGTCATCGGGTTGGATGCCGGTGGGAAGGCCGCCGAGCGACACGAACTCCATGCGGTCGTCAAAGATGGAAATCAGCGTGGATCCCGCGATATCATATTTTCGATGTACAATACAA